>Ga0129312_1000258_pt1 | contig 51746 bp, 44 predicted proteins | sample O827metagenome_FD_94434 | JGI IMG/M metagenome (GOLD analysis project Ga0129312, IMG submission 94434) | Orangutan group fecal microbial communities from Wisconsin, USA - O827 metagenome | ecosystem: Host-associated > Mammals > Digestive system > Large intestine > Fecal | place: USA: Wisconsin... | reverse complement strand
TCTCTGTACTGGCAAATACGAACCAAAAGCCAGCGTACAGACCTTGGCCAATGCGATGGATGTGGGCGATCCTTCAAACTTCGCACGCATCTATGACCTTTATAAGGGAAGTCATCAGGATATTTGCCAAGACATCAGCGGTGCCACCTATTCCGACGAACAAATCAAAGAGACGATGACTCAATGCTATCGGGATAATGGCTACACGTTAGATCCGCACGGAGCCTGTGGTTACCGTGCACTCAAGGAAGGATTGCAACCTGGAGAGGTTGGCGTATTCTTGGAAACAGCACATCCGGCTAAGTTCAAAGAGAAGGTCGATGCCATCCTCCATACCGATATCGCCATTCCAGAACGTCTTGCTGCATTTATGAAAGGCGAAAAGAAGAGCATTCCCATGACGAAAGATTTCGTAGATTTCAAATCATTCCTCATGAAAGAATAGAATCCTTAAGCTATCATCATCACCTTTCTGATATGTAGAGAAAAGGTAAGCTTAGGTAAATAATGCAATAAACAAAAAGAGAATCTCTGAATTTGAATAGAGATTCTCTTTTTTTCTTGACTGATGGACTTACAGCTTTGAGAGGAATTTCTCCCGATCCACAACAAAGCGAAGATGAGTGCCCTCACCAAGCAATTGTTCGCCGCAGAAAGCTTTCACGGCATATTCTATTTTCCGACCATCTACTTTGGTAACCTCTGCCGTTGCCGTTACTGTTTCGCCGATTTTTGTCGGTCGAAGATGCGAAGATTCAATATGACCGCCTACTGTAGTACTGCCCTCCGGCAACGCATCAGCAACAGCCAGCATAGCAGCATTTTCCATAAGCGCCATCATGGCTGGAGTCGCCAATACCTCCATATCTCCAGAACCTATCTTCTTCGCTGTTACGTTTTCGTCAACAACCAGATCACTGGTATGTTTCATTCCTGTTTCTATCATATTTCCGTTCTATTAAGTTTTTATAAATGAAATGCGAAATTAGTTGATTTTACTGAAACAGCCAAATATTTTCATCATTCTTTTTTGGTGGTGTGCAATATAATTCCTATCTTTGCATCAAAACAAATTCAATACTAACAATCCTATATATTATGGAATTTTCACAAGAAGATCTAAAACAGATTTCCCAAAAAGGAATCAACGAAGCACAAGTAGAGAAACAACTTGAACTATTCAAAAAAGGATTTCCTTTTCTGAAGCTTGAAGCAGCTGCCAGTATCCAACATGGTATCATGGCACCCAGCGATGCTGACCGGAAGAAATATATAGAGGCATGGGAAAACTACAAGAAAGCAGGCCACAGAGTAGTCAAATTCGTACCTGCCTCTGGAGCCGCAAGCCGTATGTTCAAAGACATGTTTGCCTTTGTCGATGCCGACTATGACATCCCCACAACAGACTTTGAGAAAAAATTCTTCGACAACATCAGCCACTTCGCCTTCTACGGCGAACTTGATGCTGCCTGCCACAAGAACAATGGAAAAGGCATCAGCCAACTCATAGCCGACGGACAATACAAAGCAATAGTAGAGAATATGCTCAAACCGGAAGGCCTCAACTACGGACAACTGCCAAAAGGTATGCTGCTGTTCCACAACTATCCGGAAGGAGCACGCACACCTATGGAAGAGCATCTTGTGGAAGGTGCCCTCTACGCTGCCTCTAACAACGAGGCTCACGTACATTTCACGGTGAGCCATGAACACATGGACTACTTCAAACAGCGCGTAGCCATGAAAGCCGATTCTTTTGCAAAGAAATACGGAATCCGCTATGACATCAGTTTCTCAGAGCAAAAACCTTCTACCGACACCATCGCTGCCAATCCTGACGGTACCCCGTTCCGCAACCAAGACGGATCATTGTTATTCCGTCCCGGAGGCCATGGCGCACTTATCGAGAATCTGAACGAGATCAACGCCGATGTCATATTCGTCAAAAACATAGACAATGTAGTTCCCGATCGTCTGAAAGACGAAACAGTGGAATGGAAACAAATCATTGCAGGAGTATTGGTAACGCTCCAGAAACGCGCTTTCGACTATCTCCAACTGCTTGAAACCGGTTGTTACAACCACCAGCAGATTGAAGAAATCATCCGTTTCGTTCAACAAGATCTTTGCTGCCGCAAAAACGACATCAAGGAACTGGAAGATGCAGAACTGGTAGTGTACCTCAAAAAGAAGCTCAACCGTCCCATGCGCGTGTGTGGCGTTGTGAAAAATGTAGGCGAACCAGGAGGTGGTCCTTTCCTCACCTACAACCAAGACGGAACCGTATCGCTGCAAATTCTGGAAAGTTCACAGATAGACAAATCAAATACCGCTTATATGGAAATGTTTACCAAGGGAACACATTTCAATCCCGTCGATTTGGTCTGCGCCGTGAAAGACTATCAGGACAAGCCTTTCAATCTGCCAGACTTTGTAGATCCTACCACAGGATTCATCTCACAGAAATCCAAAGACGGAAAACCGCTTCAGGCACTTGAGCTCCCAGGCCTTTGGAATGGTGCCATGAGCAATTGGAATACCATCTTTGTGGAAGTTCCTCTTGGCACTTTTAATCCTGTAAAGACCGTCAACGACTTATTGCGCAGCCAGCATCAATAAGACTTTGCGATATTAACAAACACCGCGGCACTTTTCCATCATCAAGAAAGTGCCGCTTTTATTTTATCTGAACCTCCATGTGCGGCCCCTTTTAATGTCGGAAATCGAATGACACGGATTTTTTGCGTTGGTGCTCCGGTGTTGTAGATCCGTAGCTCCGGGTTCTGTAAATCCGTAATATTTCTGGCCATAGGCCATATTTTATCAAAGATTTCCTCCAAAGATTTCTTGCGAAGCAACCCAAACTCATCCAGCTAAATCAGCATAAAGTATTATAATTTAAGTTAAACCAACGCCGGTTTTAGTTAAATATAATTAAGAAATGGTGTAAAAGTGCCAAATCTCTTGCATTCTGGGGGTGTCATGTTGTATATTTGTATTCCAAGCTGAGGATGATTTCAAAAACAAGAAAGAAACCTTCAAACCAAAACCAAAACAAATAATTTACAACTAAAAAGTCGCTTATGTTTACAAAACAAACAATCCAACACGCCATCTGGTCACGACAGAGAGACAACAATTATCCGATCGCTTCTCGTTCGGTTTCCGTTAACTTCTCGTTAGGTTCTCGTTCGTCTCTCGTTCGTCTCTCGTTCGTTATTCGTTAGTCTATCGAAGACCGATCGAGGACCGAACGAGGAACAAGCAAAAAACGAACGAAAGAGCAACGAATATCGATCGAGATGCCGACGAGAAGCTATCGAAAACCCAACGAGTAGCCACCGTCATGGCTGGCAGAATACCCTTCTGCAACCACAAACCAGCACACAGCCCCTCACCCTGCTTCTGCCGAGGCAGAAAGCAGTACTTTCAGTCCCACTCAGGCATTCTCACGGCGAATCAAGCCTTTTCCACCCATTCTGTACATTCCATACCGTACCCACTCTAAACAGAAAGTCAACGAAGTTAAGTACGCTTAAACTCTGCCATGACAAAAAGTGCCACAAAATGGAACCCTCATCCTAAACCACACAAAATCATTCAATATCATCATTTTGCACCAGGCAAGGACAATAACTTTACAACAACACCACACAACACATCCTATAGCTTTACATTATAACAAATAATCATACAGATTACAGATTCAACTGATTTCCATTTCTTGATGATAACCTTGGTATTTCCTAGGTAATTTTGAAGCACACGGATTCTGGTTGAAGATTACAGTTTTTGAAAAGCTAATAGGCCTTAGATTTGATTTAAGTTTGTATAGTCGCAAAAAAATAGGCTGACAGTTGCTTGTTCTCCTTGTTTTTTTAGTAACTTTGCACACGAAACATCAAGAGCAGTCGCATTTAGCGGACTCGCCAACCGAGCGTAATGCCCTAATAGAGGTAGAAACATCTTTGATACAAGAGGGAAGCCACGGTGGTCAAGGTACGATGTGGAAGATATTTATAAACTTCAAAAAAACTATTATGAAATTGAACAATTTATCATCTCAGTTTGCTTCACAATTTGCTGAAACTTCACTCACCTCACTTGTTAATTCTTTCAACGCTCAGGTTGGAAACCGTGGTTTCAACTCAGCACGTGCTGCATACGACGATGCTCTTATGCAGGAGTTTATTCCTTGGCACATTCCTCCATTTCCTGCTTCATCAAGTATGTTCCACGAATACCGTGGTCGCAACTCTTCAACACACATAGAGAGATCATAGCCGAAATCCTTTTCTATCCGATGACGAATGTCATCAACAGGCATCCCCTTTCTTGCCTTTCTTGCAAGGTAAATACAAAGAGCTATGGCTGTGCTCCCTTAATACCTTCAGGATGGTTATGGATACATGTTGCAGACTTTTTTGCCTTCTTTAGCACAAGGTTCTTATCCATGCATGGTGTGTTAGTTGACAGCCATCCGACTGGTCCGACACGCATGGCACTTCCATTACCACAACTGTTGTAAGGACTAAAATTACCATCCGTGAGCGTACGGCTGACCCACAGGCTGAATCCACTTCCATATCCTCCCATCGGACAATCATGTGTTGCTGCATACCGGCTGTAATACTTTGCTGCATCACCAACGTATAGCAACCAATCTGCCGTGGTAACAGTCAATATGCTGCCATCTGTAAATTCACAATACTTGCTAAACAAAGGAAACTCCTTCGTCTTTATGTTACTAAATTCGTAGATGCTACCTACAATATCACCAATAATACTGCCTATCATAATTCGATAAAAAGAAATTATGATACTCTTTCAGTACTTCATCAGATGTCTTGAAATCATATTTTCGGTTTCCACCGCAGGAAAACACAATGAGCAAGGCACATAAAAAAGCAAGTGAAAGATTAAACTCATTTGAGTATTTTTTCTTTCACTTGCTTTACTTTCTTTCATTTGGTTTTTGAGACCTGTTTCAGAAGAGTTGCAGACGCAGCCGACTGAGCAGCGAGAGCCATCAAGCTCGCTTGAATGGCCGAGTCGCGAAGGAGGAAGGCGAAGCCAACGAACAAACACGTTTGATTGTACTATATTCCTATTATTCATTGGCATATATTTGTAAAATTTGAGCGCAAAGATACAGACAAAAAAAATTCTAACAAAATCCACTACAATCAGGCTTTGTGTAATTTTATATTTCATACTCTCTTTAGTATGATATTTTGTTTTTATCTTTATGTATGTAAAATTATGTATGATTCTATGGGTTTGTCAAACAAAAAATATCAGTATAATAATGATTCTGAATATTATTGTGTACCTTTGCATGTGAATCATGTCTATTTAAGATTAAGTTTTGACTTTTCTGTTATCTATAGGCGTATAACTATCAAATTATCAGTCAATAATATATTTTGATATGGCAAAAGTAGGCTACATAATGGCAACCTCTCAGTATGACAAACTGGAAGAATACCGCAAATGGATGAACGACTTCGGCTGTGTCCGCATCGTAGAAGAAAACGATGAGGACGAACACAACAGACCATTGTGGAAACAACTGATGGTTGCTCTGCAGCGAGGTGATGAACTCGTCATCCCTAAATTCTCGAACGCTATGCGTGGCTGTCGTGAACTGGCAATATTCCTGGAATTCTGCCGGGTAAAGATCATTCGCATCATTAGCATACATGACAAGATTGACTCCAACAACATTCTGTTTCCCGAAACAAAGCCATCTGATGTTTTGATCATGATGGGTTCTTTGCCAGAAGAAATCCTTGCTATACGCAAGTCTGCCGAGCACATGGTGAATCTGCAAGAAAAGATGATAGTCTCTTAGCCATCCGTATAATCTTCGAAGATGCGCAAGCTCGATAGAGAGAAGACTATCATCAATCTTTATGTTACAGGACATTCTATTGATGAAATATGGAGAGCCAGTGGTTTCAAAAGCCGTAGTTCCGTGTTCCGCATACTTAACAAACACGGCATAAAACTCAATAGAGGCAATCACTCTGGACCTATCAAGAAAAGAGGCATACAGACACCACAACAAGACATTGAAGATTAGAGCATGAAAAATTAAAACATCTTTTTGTGTAAAAGGCCAAAGCATATAATTATGGAAGAAGCATTAAGACTCTCAAATCGGCTATTTCAATGTAGGCTTAATTATTATAAAGAAGGAATACTCTTATCAAAGCATGTTGATGAGATAACCTCAAGACATTTGTCAATGAGACCATTTCATCTGAATGTTATTGAAGCCGCTTGTCGAGGTCGTTTCAAGGAAACAGGACAAAGTCTTGTTCTTGCAGATCTATTGAAGCATCCAATTATTCAATCTTCGTTCATTGAAAGATTTTTGAATATTCAGCATGAATTTATGGATGTGACCGCTGAAAAAGACAGAGTTGATGTCGCATTAAAAGGAAAAGACATATTTGTAATAGTTGAGAACAAAGTGAATGCCGCAGATAAACAGAAAAACCAAGTATATCGCTACGTTCACGAAATTGGCATTAAAAAATACGGTTTCAAACTATCGCAGATATATGTCGTATATCTTAATCCCAGCAATCGTACTCCTCCTTCTGCGTATTCATTGTGTGACGAAAACAATGAAAATAACGTATTCGAAGCACTTGGTGAGAAGCATTATACAGTACAATCATATAAATATGATATTGCTGATTGGTTACGAGAATTAGCCATTGACAATGAGCCACATATTTCAAGTGCATTAGATCAATATATAGATTTTTTAGAAAACAAGTTTCATACATCACCAATTGACAAAAATATGAACAACGAAATTAAAGACTTCTTATTGAAGGAACTTCAAATTGAAGGTAAATCATTTCAAGAGCAAATGACAGCATTAGAATGTCAACGAGAAAAGGTGAATGAACTATTAAGTTCAATCGATGACCTCATAGCTGAGCTGAGAAAGAAAGAATCACATAAAATCATGAGAGAATGGCAATCTCAAATTCAAAAGGAATCCCAAATTTCTCTGGCTCATGATGAACACTCGTTTGGCATACAATTATCCAATAAAGTTTGGTTAGGTGTATGGGATGGATATGATGAAGCCGACAAATTACCTTATTGGGGATTTCAACTGGAAAACTACAAGAAAAACGATATGTCTGAGCTTTTCAATCTCATTGAAGAGTTATTGAAGAAAGTTGGGATAAAAGACTATAAGACACAAGATAAAAATTTTGTAGCGTGGCGTACCACTAATAATGGTGTTTCAGAATTCCTATCACTATACAAAGGTGCCCAAGAAATGGGACTAATAAAGTGATAATAATGTTTAGACCAATGTCTTTTTGTGTGATTAAAAGTCTTTATTGCTTTAATCATGCTCTGTTGATACTAATAGCTGTCCGTCTAAAAGCTTCTGAGAAATGTTATTTTAAGAACTTTACAGCCTTAAAACAGATGATAAGATTGGCAAGAAAATGAACGAAAAGTTGGAAGCCATCAAGGAATTCAGCAAAGAGAAAAAACAGAATGAATTTATAACAAAATAAAGAACGAAGCATATGAAAAGTTTTGCACCAAAGCCGTGGGTTGTACCTCAGCCTGTGCTGATTATCGGCACATATAATAAGAAAGGAGTTGCCAACGCAATGAACGCTGCCTGGGCAGGACAGTGGGACATGAAGGAGATTATGATTTCGATGGGAAATCACGTCACCACAGACAACCTGAAGCTTGGCGGCGAGTTTACCGTTGCCTTCGCTACCAAGAAAACCATGGTGGCTTCTGATTTCGTGGGCATTGTTTCTGCCAAGAACGACCCGAAGAAGATGGAGAAGACGGGATGGAACATCGAGAAGGCGACTATGGTCAACGCTCCTGTGTTCACCGATTTCCCGATGACCCTGGAGTGCCGCATCATGGAGAAATACGACGAAAGCGAAACCGGTTATTATCTCGTTGCCGAAATCGTCAATATTCTTATAGATGAGAAGTATCTGGCAGAAGACGGAAATCCAGATATAGAGAAGATGGAGCTGATTGTCTTCGACCCTATTCATCATAGCTATATCCAGCTTGGCGAGAAAGTCGGTAACGCTTTTTCTGATGGCAAGGCTTTGAAATAAATGAACATGAATTTTTCAGAAATATATTCAGCAACAGGCTTATAAACGGAATGTAAAAAGATGGCAATAACTATTGACCCAACAAATCTCTGTTCACATCTTCAAAAGAAGTTGTTTGAACATGAGGGCGTATATTATCCTATCTGGCAAGCCATGCAGAACGATGAGGAGTTGACTGCCGTGGTTCGCTCACGACAGCTTCATATTTATCGTAATGGTAAAAAGATTCTCATTCTCGCTGGCAAGACTCAGCCGAAGATTATCAGAGAGGATAAACTGAACGAATTGATTAACAAAACAATATAAATGATTAAGAAAAAAGAAGTTAAATCTTTTGTATGGCAGCATATTCTGCTGCTTGTTTCGCTCTATGTAATGACTTTCGGAGTTGCTGCATGTGTGCGAAGTCAGTTAGGTTCAAGTGTTATTTCCACCATCCCTTACGTGATGGCTTCAGCAGGAACAATGCTTGACTACATTCCCCAATGGACTATCGGTGGCTACACCATCATGATGAACGCCATCTTTGTGGTGCTGCAGATTCTGATTCTGAGAAGAAACTTCGAGTGGGTGCAACTCTTCCAGCTCGTCATCGGCTTTTTCTTCGGAATGCTCATAGACCTCAACATGGTGCTTACGGAGTGGATGGCTTCTGAAAACATTCTGGTCAATGCCCTTGTGCAGATAGCCGGTTGCACCATCCTTGGTTTCGGAATCGCCATGGAGGTGAAGTGCGGCTCAGTAACCATGCCTGGCGAGGGCATTTCCATAGCCATTCACAAGGTTACCGGCTGGCCATTCCCTAAAGCCAAGATTCGGGTGGACATCACGCTCGTGGCCTTAGCCGTCTTGTTCTGTTTCCTACTTCTCGGTTCATGGAAATGGGAGATTGTGGGCATCGGAACGCTCTTCGCCATGGTCTATGTAGGAGTTACGGTTCGCCTATTCAACAAACATCTTGCGTGGTTCGATCGCCTGCTCCACTATCGCCCAGGTTGCCGCAGATATGTTTACGGACTTGCTCGATACATAAGAAGACAGATGTAACATCAAGATTATTTAAGTTCAATAGATCAAAATAAATGAACATGAATTTTCCAGAAATATATTCAGCAACAGGCATGATGGAGCTGATTCAGAAAATCGGCTTCCTCCCTCTCCTTGATAGTGGCATTGAAGGCTTCTCTGCCGAAGACATCGTAGCAGAAGACTGCGGTTACGTAAGACTTCCTGAAGGCGGTTGGGACTGGCCATTGTGGAAATGGAAGGGCGAAATCGTTCAGGAAATGCCCTGTATGTACGGAAAGTTCTTCAACAAGAAAGCGGGATTCATCAGCCAAGAATGGTGGCCGGACTTCTGTAACTACAGACGAAGTAAATACCCTCGTCCAGAAGAGGAGTCGATAGAAGGGGCCATTCTCAGCACGCTTCAATCTACAGGCAGTCTCATCACGAGAGAACTTCGGGCAGCCTGCGGTTTCACGGAAAACCGACGCACGAAGCAAGAGCAGAGTGAAGCTTGCTTCAACCCTGCCTTGCAAGAAGGAGGAAGACCGAAGGTCAAGGGAATGAGAAGCAAGTTTGACGGTTATCTCACACGACTGGAAATGGCAACTTATATCGTGACCGAGGATTTCATCTACCCTCGTGACAAGCATAACCATGAATATGGCTGGGGATGGTCGCTGCTCAATACTCCAGAAGATCTCTATGGCAGGGAGGTTTGCCAATGCAATCGCACTCCCCTGGACTCTTATCTGAGGATTTTCGAGCATCTGAAAGAAATCCTGCCTGACGCTTCGGATAAACAGATTATCAAATTAATAGGATAAAAATGACTTCACTTCAAGAAAGACTGTTCGCCATGCAGGATAAGCAGTATGCTGCTTTCCTGGCCAAACTGACACCGGGAGCGCCTGTGGAGAGTTTCATAGGCATTCGTGTGCCTGTGCTTCGCAAGTTCGCAAAAGAATTTACAAAGGAGACAGATTGCGAGGATTTCCTACATCAGCTTCCTCACGAATACTACGATGAGAACATGCTTCACGGTCTCCTCATTTCCGAGGTGAAGGACTACGAGGAATGCATTCGTCTTACAGAGAAATTCCTGCCATTCGTGGACAACTGGGCGGTTTGCGACATCATGTCTCCGAAGGTATTTGCCAAACACAAGAAGGAACTGTTGGCGAAGATTATGACTTGGAGTAAATCATCACACGTCTATACTTGTCGCTTTGGAATAGAGGCGCTTATGTCTCATTACCTGGATAAAGACTTCAAGGCTGAATATCTTGAAATTCCAGCATCAGTAAGGAGCGAAGAGTATTACATAAAGATGATGGTTGCCTGGTTCTTTGCCACCGCCCTTGCTAAGCAATGGGACCAGGCGATTTCCTACATCGAGCAACGCCGCCTTGCTCCCTGGACGCACAACAAGACCATCCAGAAGGCCATCGAGAGCTACAGAATCACGTCCGAGCAGAAGGAATATCTGCGGACATTAAAGGTTTTCGTTAAGCCAAATGAGCAGAGTCAAGTTAGCTTGAACTCTGCCATGGCGAGAAAACGTGTCACGAAGTGAAAGATAAAATAATTATGACACAAGATACATCTACATATTACGTTTGGATAGGTGGTTCATGTGATTATGGCCATAAAGAGCGAGCTGGTGGTGCTGCCGTTGTGATTGAGCATAACGGTAGCATCATCAGCCGTGATGTAATCAGCGACTTGCATACCACAGAGTTCCGCATGATGCTAACCCTCATGGTGAAGGTAATGCAGGAAATCCCTGAAAGTTCCAACATTCTCTTCCTGACCAATGCCGCCTATATTCAAAACTTTGATAAGACACCAACATCAAAGTCGGCCAACCGAACGAGCAGCGAGAGCAAAGATGCAAGTTCGCTTGCAATCTCTGCCGAGTCGCGAGGGAAGAAGGCGAGAGCCAACTCCGACTTGATTAATCAATGCATCGAGGAAAAGAAGAGACACAAGTCTGTTGGAGTCAAAATCGTACAATATCATAAGAGTCCATTGCTGATAGAGACCCATGATAGGGCTACGGAAGCAATGGCTAAGACAAGGAAGGAGTTTCATCAGAAGCTGCAATAGAATTTCTCTTTAAACTTTCAGGCACGCTTTGCGTCTAATTCTTAGATGATGGCGTTTAAGCACCCATCGCTTTTTAGGTATTATAAATTTTTAATTTTTAGCTTATGAAAAGAATTTTTCGAATATTGATGATTGCCATTTGCTGCATGGTTTCATGCAATATGGTGGCGAATGCGGGCAACGACAAGCCCATCTCTGTAAATGCACTTCCTGCCAAGGCCCAGACCTTGCTCAATAATCATTTCAATGGTCAGAAGGTGATGCTTGCAACGATTGAATCTGGAGTTGTCAGCAGAAGCTATGATGTGGTTCTGCAGAATGGCACGAAGCTGGAATTCGACAAAAAAGGAAATCTTACAGAGATAGACTGCAAGCAGGGAATCGTGCCAGCTCTGTTGATTCCGCAAGCCATCAAGAACTACTTGAAGGATAATTATGCAGGACAATCGGTGAAAAAGATTGAAATGAACAAGAATGAATACGAGGTGGAACTGACAAACGGATTGGATTTGACCTTCAATAAGCATTTCCAATTAATAGATATTGACTGATCTGCATTTTGTAAATAGATGTTCCTGCATAGGGTGAAAACAACAGATAAATTATATGAATGTTTTAAGTAAAAAGTTACAGAGAATATGAATTATCTCCGTAACTTTTTACATTTTCATCTTATATGTTTTAGGAGCATTTCACTCCAAACCATACCGTATTAGAAATCACATGTATCTGGGTCTGCACCTATTCTGTCAGCCTTCAGCGATGCGATTTCAAACATTTCCTGCTGAGAGAGTTCAAAGTCGAATACATCGAAGTTTTCCTTGATTCGGCTTGGAGTAACCGACTTTACCAGTGGCAGCACGCCTGTCTGCATCACCCAACGGATAACTACCTGAGCTACACTCTTGCCATGGTTGGCAGCAATCGACTTCAGGAGAGGATTATCCAAGACATTACCTCTTCCCAATGAGCTCCATGCTTCCACAAGAGTGTTGTTCTTCTTGCAGAACTCAACACACTCCTTCTGGGTGAATCCTGGATGATACTCTATCTGGTCAACCATCGGACAGATGTTTGCCTTCGCCATTACTGGCTCTGCATGATGCTGCATGAAGTTGGAAAGACCGATGCTGCGAATCAAGCCCTCTTCATGCAGACGATCCATCGCTTTCCAAGTATCTACATTCTGCTGATTTGCATCCTTGCCAAACTGCAACTCGTTGGCTGGCCAATGGATGAGGTAGAGGTCGAGATAATCGAGACCTAAATCGCTCAAAGTCTTGTCAAACGCCTTCAAGGTCTTGTCATAGCCACGCTCCGTGTTCCAAACCTTGCTGGTAACAAAGAGATTCTCACGTTTGATTCCACTTTCCTTGATTCCCTCGCCCACGCTCTTCTCATTTTTATAGACAGCAGCGGTGTCGATGTGAGTGTATCCTGCAGCGATGGCAGCTTTCACAGCTTCAACGCAGGTTGCTCCATCAGGAGTAAGAAAGGCTCATCTGACAGAATGGGCGCTGGATAACATGGCTGTGATTCTGAAGGATAGGGATAAGGCAGCAGGCTGATTTCCAAGATGAGTTTTTCGGAAAATCATTCATTTTTTCTGTAGTTTGGGTAATGCGTGTTTCCTGGATTCTTCGTATCTTTGCACCCGGAAATGATGATCATCATATAATCATAACTATAAGTATAAAAAATATGTATATTGAGAAAATAAAGTCGCCAACCGACTTGAAGAAGCTGGATTTGAAGGAGTTGCAGGTTGTGGCTGATGAAACCAGACAGGCTGTGCTGAACCGTGTGAGCAAGCATGGCGGTCATGTGGGGCCGAACCTGGGATTCGTGGAGGCTACCGTGGCGCTTCACTACGTTTTTAATGCGCCAAAGGATAAACTCGTGTTTGACGTAAGCCACCAATGCTATCCGCATAAGGTGCTTACCGGGCGCGCTGCGGGATTCCTCGGCGATGTGGATGACATGAATGCCATTTCGGGCTATTCTTCTCCTGCCGAATGTCCGGAATATGATAACTTCGAGGTGGGGCATACTTCTACTTCCGTGAGTCTTGCCACCGGTTTGCAGAAGGCGCGCGACATCAAGGGAACCGATGAGAACATCATCGCCATTATCGGCGACGGCTCCCTTTCTGGCGGCGAGGCTTTCGAGGGACTAGACGAGGCTTCGGAACTCGGCACGGGCATCATCATCGTGGTAAACGACAACGAAATGTCTATCGCCGAAAATCATGGCGGAATCTATAAGAACCTGCGTGCCTTGCGCCAGAGCAACGGTACCTGCAAGCACAACTGGTTCAAGGCGTGGGACTTTGAATACAAGTACCTGGAAGAGGGTAACGACATCGAAAAACTCATCCAGGTTTTCAAGAGCGTGAAGGATACGGATAAGCCTACCGTGGTTCACATTCACACAGAGAAAGGTCATGGATTTGCGCCAGCCGTAGCCAACAAGGAGGCATGGCATTGGGGAATGCCTTTCAATCTGGAAGACGGCAGCCGACCAAGAAAGAATGCCGATGGAACTCTCCCGGTGGTTGCTCCAACAGAGGATTACAGCACATTATTCTCCGACTGGATGCTGGGCGAGATGAAGCAGGATAAGACCCTCATCGCCGTAACCGCCGGTACTCCTGCCGCAGGCGGCTTTACTGCCGATAAGCGCCAACTGGCTGGCAAGCAGCACATCGATATGGGAATCGCCGAAGAGCAGGCGGTGGCCATGATTTCGGGAATGGCGAAGGGCGGATTGCATCCTGTCTGGACCGTTTACAGCACCTTCATCCAACGTACCTACGACCAGATTGCGCAAGAACTCTGCATCAATTCCAACCCAGCCGTAATCAACGTGGTAGGAGGCGGAGTGAACTCGATGAACGACATCACCCACATCTGCCTTTTCGATATTCCGATGCTCTGCAGCATTCCGGGGCTCATCTATCTGGCTCCAACCACCTGCGAGGAGTATTTCGCCATGCTCCGCTGGAGCATTCTGCAGGATAAGAAGCCTATCGCCATCCGCATGCCAAGCAATGGCGTGGTTCATACTTCAGAAACCATTGATGCTGAGTATGGCTACGAGGCAAAGTACAAGGTGATGCACCAGGGCGAGAAGGTGGCAGTCATCGCCGCCGGTTCGTTCTATCAGAAGGGCGAGAATGTAGTCCGCCTGTTGGCTGATAAGGACATCGATGCTACGCTCATCAATCCCCGTTATCTGAATGAGGTGGATGCCGAAGTGCTGGATAGCCTGAAGGCAAACCATCAGTTGGTGGTAACCCTGGAAGATGGCTCGAAGGATGGCGGCTTCGGAGAGCGCATCGCCTCTTACTATGGCACTTCAGAAATGAAGGTGATGGTGGGCGGCATCAGAAAGGGTCTCTACGATAGATATGATGTGCAGCACTTGCTTTCGGATAATCGCCTGTTTGATGAGCAGATTGTGGAAGACGTTTTGTTAGTAATTAATGATTAGTTATTAGTTAGTCGGCATAGTTAGTTTTTATTTAACAAGAAATCCAAGCCGGAGAATGATCTCTAGCTTGGATTTCTTCTGTTTTATCATCGAATGTTTGTCTTAATCTCATCTTAATCTCAATCATCGTCATCATCCCTGTCATTATCTCAATCGTCATCATCATCATCGTCATCATCCCTGTCATTATCTCAATCGTCATCATCATCATCGTCATCATCCCAATCTCTATCGTGCTTCCACTTCTTCTTGTCATGCTTCCACTTCTTGTCGTGCTTGTGATACTTGTGATGCTTGCCCGGCTTTCCTGGTCCGTAAGTTTCATGAGTTCCGCCTGGCCATCCTGGTCTTCCGTAGCTGCACTCAGGGCGAGGGCGGCGCTTGTCGTGTCCCCAGTTATGCTTTGGATACTTGGTGTAAATATGGTGAACATACACATGATTCTGCCAGCCGATAGGGCGATAGAAATAGTATGAGTTTATGAATTTCTTCCATTGTCTGGCGGTCATCATGCGCTTGAGCTGCTTGTTGCGGTAATGCCAGCCGTAGGCATCAATGTCGCGATAGCTGCGGATGCCGTCCAGGTAGGTGAAGTTGATGTTCAGGAGATTGTTGCGCTGGGCGCTGCTCAATCCCAGTTCCACCACCATCTTATCTGTGATAAAACGGGCTTCTGCCTGAATATCTGTCAGTCTCTGAGCATTCATAGATGTTATCATCATCCATACTGCTACCAATGTCATAATCATTCTTTTCATAACTATCTTCTCTTTAAAGGGTTATTACTCTATTTATTTTAATTGAAGAGGCTACTTGGTGCCGCTATCAACTTTTTGATGGTGCAAAGATAGGGAGAATAGCTGAAAACAACAAGGGAAAAACCATAATCTGATGTATGATTTTCCCTAAAAGCATCGGGGGAAACTCCCGTAATAAAATTGTAGTAACAGCACCCTCAAATTCGGGAAACATATTGCCTGTTTTCGACGTTTTATTCTGCAAATGAAACGCGCAGAATGAACGCAAAAAGAAAGGGTAAGTGTCTGTCACGCAGGCGCTTACCCTTTATATTAGTGAATTTCAGCATTTTCTGTCTATTCTTCGACAGCAGCCTGCGCCGCAGCAAGTCTTGCGATGGGCACGCGGAAAGGAGAACATGATGCATAGTTCATACCAATCTTGGCACAGAACTTCACAGAACTTGGTTCACCACCATGCTCACCACAGATGCCACAACGGAGATCAGGACGTGTTTCGCGACCCTCTTTAACGGCATACTTGATGAGACGGCCTACGCCCTCTTGGTCGAGTACCTGGAATGGGTCAACCTTAAGAATCTTCTTGTCGAGATATACAGGCAGGAACGAAGCAATATCGTCACGGCTGTAACCGAAGGTCATCTGGGTAAGGTCGTTAGTACCGAATGAGAAGTACTGTGCTTCGCTGGCAATAAGACCTGCTGTAAGGGCAGCACGTGGAATCTCAATCATAGTACCAATCTCAAACTCTACCTTGATGCCATATTCAGCAAATACCTCCTTGGCTGCATACTGAATAACATCCTTCTGCTGTTTGAGCTCCTTGATGGTGCCGATCAATGGAACCATAATCTCTGGCATAGGATTCTTTCCTTCCTTCTTCAGTTCGCATGCTGCGCTGAGAATAGCACGGGTCTGCATGGCTGTAATTTCAGGGAAGGTAATACCAAGACGACATCCGCGATGTCCAAGCATCGGGTTGTTCTCTGCCAGAGAATCCACACGACGCTGGATGGTGGCGAGATCTACGCCCATCTCCTTAGCCATTACTTTTTGACCTTCGATATCGTGGGGAACGAACTCGTGGAGAGGTGGATCGAGCAGACGGATATTTACGGGCAGACCGTCCATTGCTTCAAGAATTCCCTTGAAGTCAGCTTTCTGATAAGGAAGAAGTTTGGCGAGTGCCTTTTCGCGTCCTGCGATACTATCAGAAAGGATCATTTCACGCATAGCCACGATCTTCTTGTCCTCGAAGAACATGTGCTCGGTACGAGTCAAACCAATACCCTTGGCACCAAACTGACGTGCAACCTGTGCATCGTGTGGAGTGTCTGCATTGGTACGAACCTGAAGTTTGGTGTATTTATCGCAAAGGTCCATGAGTTCTTTGAAGTCGCCACTCAGTTCTGCAGCCTTGGTAGGTACTTCGCCTGCATAAACCTGACCTGTGGTACCATTAAGTGAGATGTAGTCACCTTCTTTATATACGACTCCGTCAATCTCAACGGTCTTAGCATGATAATCAACATTGAGTGAACCTACACCTGATACACAGCATTTACCCATGCCACGTGCTACAACGGCAGCGTGAGAAGTCATACCGCCACGTGCTGTCAGGATGCCTTCTGCTGCAGACATACCAGCAAGGTCTTCTGGAGAGGTTTCAATACGTACAAGTACCACTTTGTGACCATCCTCATGCCATTCCTGTGCATCGTCGGCATGGAATACAATCTGTCCGCATGCTGCTCCTGGAGATGCAGGCAGACCCTGTGCAATAACTTTTGCTGTGGTAAGCGCTTTTTTGTCAAAGATGGGGTGAAGCAGTTCGTCGAGTTTCTGTGGCTCACAACGCATGATAGCGGTCTTCTCGTCGATTTTTCCTTCGTGAAGCAGGTCGATGGCAATCTTCACCATGGCAGCACCTGTACGTTTTCCGTTACGGGTCTGAAGGAACCAGAGTTTGCCCTCCTGTACGGTGAACTCCATATCCTGCATATCGCGATAGTGCTCTTCGAGTTTCTCCTGAATGCCGTTAAGCTGTGCGTAAATCTCCGGCATAGCTTCTTCCATTGAAGGATATTTGGCTACACGCTCTTCTTCTGAGATTCCTGCACGTTCTGCCCAACGCTGTGACCCCAGCTTTGTAATCTGCTGTGGTGTGCGGATACCAGCCACAACATCTTCACCCTGTGCATTAACGAGATACTCACCATTGAATACGTTTTCACCATTAGCGGCATCACGGCTGAAGCATACACCAGTAGCTGAAGTCTCACCCATATTACCGAATACCATGGCCATTACCGAAACAGCTGTACCCCACTCGTCTGGAATGCTTTCCATCTTACGATAGAGGATGGCACGTTCGTTCATCCATGAACGGAACACCGCACAAATAGCACCCCACAGCTGTTCAATAGGATTGTCTGGGAATACTTTGCCTGTACGTTCTTTGATAGCCGCTTTAAACAGCTGAACGAGTTTCTTCAACTCATCCACAGAAAGGTCTTTGTCGAGTTTCACACCACGCTCAGCCTTCACTTGTTCGATAATCTCCTCAAACGGATCGATATCCTCTTTATTCACAGGTTTCATTTCGAGTACGACGTCGCCATACATCTGTACGAAACGGCGATATGAGTCATAAACGAAGTGAGGGTTGTTTGTCTTCTTTACCAATCCTTCTGCCACCTCGTCGTTAAGACCAAGGTTCAGGATGGTATCCATCATACCAGGCATGGAAGCACGTGCTCCAGAACGAACAGACACGAGCAATGGATTTTCTTTGTCTCCGAACTTAGAGTTCATCAGTTCCTCGATGTGCTTGACAGCAGCCATGACATCATCGTTAAGCAACTGCATGATTTTCTCTTGTCCTACCTGATAGTATTCGTTGCAACAGTCAGTAGTAATGGTGAATCCTGGAGGCACAGGCACTCCAATAAGGTTCATTTCGGCAAGGTTGGCACCCTTACCACCAAGTTGTTCACGCATTTTTGCATTACCTTCAGCTTTTCCATTACCAAAGGTATAAACTCTTTTTTGGCTCATAAGTTAGCTTTGATGTTTGTTTATTAATTATTGTTATTGATTTTTCTATTCGGCAAAGATAACATATTTCCTTGTATTATGCAAGAAAAGAGTAAATTTTTTCATCTTTTCTTAAAATAAGTCATTCATAACAGCTTCCTAAATGACAGAGGTTGCAAAAATAAACAAACTGTAGCTTACATATATTTATATAGGAAGTGACTCCCATTATACTCCCATTATTTGAGTATTTAGGAGAGACTTATTGAAGAGGTAAGCATAGGATAGTATTTACCCGAAGACATTTCCAAAACATCCCGAAAAGGAATAAAGTGTCATAAGTTCACGAAACACAAACAGGGGCGATCATTCAAAAGATGCCCCTGTCTGTATTTTATTGTAATAATCAAAATGTATGATTACAATATTATGCTTCTTCTTTCAACAACGGTACTAAGAAACTGAAGGTAGAGCCTTCTCCTAAGGTTGATTCCACCATCACGTCGCCACCATTCTTGCGAGCGAAGTCTGCACAAAGCTGAAGTCCAAGTCCAGAACCTTCCTCACCACCTGTACCATAAGTGGTTTCTCCTTTATGGAACAAGGTATCAATACGTTCTGGAGCAATTCCGACACCATGGTCGCGAACGCTGATTTTGGCGAACTCGCCCGACTTCTTGTAATATACCTCGATTCCCTTGCCTTCTGGGGTAAACTTAATAGCGTTTGAAATGAAGTTGCGCACCACAGTTTTCATCATATCGTTGTCGGCACGTACTTTCAGATGCTCCTCAGAAGGAATATACTGAAGTTTGATTTTCTTCATCTCAGCAATCATCGTGAAGATATCAACCACACCAGGAACGATGTCGTCGAGCTCAAGATTCTGATAAGCCACTTCAAGGCGTCCTGTCTGACTCTTGGTCCACTTCAACAGGTTGTCAAGCAAGTCATGAGTCTCTTCTGATTCACGATTGGCCTTATCGAGCAAACCAAAGATCTCTTCGCCCACCATATCCGGCGTCACCACGTTGACACAGAGGTTAAGTACCATACGGATGGATGCCATAGGCGAACGCAAGTCGTGTGCGATTACAGAATACATCTTATCACGGTTAGAAATGATCCGCTTGAGCTTTTCATTTTGCTCTATAATATAGCGTTTGGCTGCCACCAATGAGATCTGGTGCATGACGCGCATGATCAGTTCTTCCTTATTGAAAGGCTTCGTCAAGAAGTCATGAGCTCCAACTTGGAATCCATGTACAAGATCACTTGGGCTATTGAGAGCCGTCAGAAATATAATAGGTATATCTGCTGTCAGGGGATCTTTTTTCAATATAACCGCCGTGTCAAATCCGTTGAGTTCGGGCATCATTACATCGAGCAATATCAAGTCAGGATGTTCGCTACGTGCCACTTCTACACATTGATGGCCGTTAGACGCTGTGCATATTTGAAACTTCTCATTGGTCAGAAGAATCTTCAATAGCAACACGTTACTCGTCACATCATCGACAATAAGTATCTTATAGTCACTTCGGTTTATTTTAGATTCAAGTATGTCACCAAGTTCCATAGTTTTATAATCTTTAAGAGTTTTGACTGTGCAAATATAGTAAACATTTGGCAACCTGCCAAATGTTTACATAATTATTTTTGTCAATACTCTCTCCAAGACTTGATTCCTATATTGTCTAACGATACCGTACAGAACGCCTGGATAAAAGCAGAAGCCAATCGACTGTTGGTAATGAGCGGCACGTTGAGATCGATGGAGGCACGACGGATGAGGTAACCATTACTCAGTTCTCCTTCGGTCAGATTTTTGGGGATATTGACTACCATATCCACCTTGTGGTCATGGAGGAGTGTAAGAGCCTGTGGCTGTTTGTCTGACTCGCTGGGCCAATAGACAGTCGTGTTTTCTATACCATTTTCTGTCAGATAGCGTGATGTTCCACCTGTAGCATAGAGTTTGTAGCCATGATCTACTAACATACGGGCAGCATCAATCATTTCAGCTTTCTGTTTAGGCGTACCTGTAGATAAGAGGACTGTCTTTTTCGGAATGCGATGTCCCACGCTCAGCATGGCTTTCAGCAAAGCCGTAGATGTATTGTCACCCAAGCATCCCACCTCACCTGTTGAAGCCATATCAACGCCAAGTACAGGATCAGCTTTCTGCAATCTGTTGAAAGAGAACTGACTGGCTTTGATACCTACATAATCGAGGTCGAAAAGGTTTTTATGAGGTTTCTCAACAGGAAGACCAAGCATTACTTTAGTGGCAAGCTCAATCAAGTTGATTTTCAACACCTTTGACACAAATGGGAAGGAGCGTGAGGCACGCAAGTTACATTCAATCACGAGAATGTCATTATCACGTGCCATGAACTGAATATTGAACGGTCCGTTGATGTGAAGCGCTTTAGCAATCTGGCGACTGATGCGCTTGATGCGGCGAACTGTTTCTACATAAAGTTTCTGTGGAGGGAACTGAATCGTAGCATCTCCAGAATGGACGCCAGCAAACTCGATATGTTCTGAAATGGCATAGGCAAATATTTCGCCATCTTTAGCAACAGCATCCATTTCTATTTCCTTGGCATGTTCGATAAACTTGGAAACAACCACAGGGTGGTCTTCGCTCACATTTGCAGCCAACTGGAGGAAACGCTCAAGTTCTTCACGATTGGAACAAACATTCATGGCAGCTCCACTCAACACATACGATGGGCGCACGAGGACCGGGAATCCCACCCTATCCACAAAGCGGTCTATGTCATCCATCGAGGTCAAAGCGCTCCATTCAGGTTGGTTGACTCCGAGTTCGTTGAGCATCTGTGAGAACTTTGCACGATCTTCTGCTCCGTCAATATCGATGGCAGACGTACCCAGAATCGGCACGTGCTGTTCTGCCAAAGGCATGGCAAGATTATTAGGAATCTGTCCACCAGTCGATACGATGACACCATGAGGCTGCTCGAGGTCAATAATATCCATGACGCGTTCGAAGGTCAGTTCGTCGAAATACAGGCGGTCGCACATATCATAATCGGTAGAAACCGTTTCCGGATTATAATTGATCATGACACTTCTCCAACCTTCCTTGCGAATGGTATTAAGAGCCTGCACACCACACCAGTCGAACTCTACACTCGAACCGATACGGTAAGCTCCTGAGCCAAGTACGATAATACTCTTTCCATCTTGTTCATATTGAATATCGCTTTCCCCCCCACTATACGTCACATAAAGATAATTGGTCTGGGCAGGATATTCCGCAGCAAGCGTGTCTATCTGTTTAACCACGGGAACAATACCCATCGACTTACGCATCTTACGAACAGCAAGTACAGCCTCATGCATGTTGTTCATGGTTTCCTCAAGTCCGATGGCACGTGCAATCTGGAAATCGGTAAATCCATAGACTTTTGCCTCACGAAGTAATGACGCATCAAGTTTTTCTGCCGATGTACCATCATTATTTTTCAGGCCTTTCAACGCCTCGTCGATATCTATGATGTGTTTCAGTTTGTAGAGAAACCACTTATCGATACGGGTAAGTTCGTGAATACGGTCAATATCATATTGCGGAAGATGCATAGCCTTTGAAATGACGAAGATGCGCTTGTCTGTTGGTTCACGGAGGGCCGCGTCAACATCCTCAATCTTCAGTTCCTTGTTTTCCACGAAACCATGCATTCCCTGTCCTATCATGCGCAGTCCCTTCTGTATAGCCTCTTCAAAGGTACGTCCGATAGCCATGACCTCACCTACAGACTTCATAGATGATCCAAGTTCCTTGTCAACACCACGGAATTTGGACAAGTCCCAACGTGGAATTTTGCAGACCACATAGTCAAGGGCAGGTTCGAAGAATGCACTTGTCGTTTTGGTAACCGAATTATTGAGTTCAAAGAGTCCATAACCCATACCAAGTTTGGCAGCCACAAATGCCAAGGGATAACCAGTCGCTTTAGATGCCAAAGCCGAAGAACGACTCAGGCGTGCATTAACCTCAATCACTCGATAGTCTTCCGACTGTGGGTCGAAAGCGTATTGTACATTACATTCTCCAACAATTCCGATATGACGGATAATCTTGATGGCAAGGGCACGGAGTTTGTGATATTCTGAGTTTGTCAAGGTCTGAGAAGGAGCAACAACTATTGATTCGCCCGTATGTATTCCAAGCGGGTCGAAGTTTTCCATATTGCAGACGGTAATGCAATTATCGTAACGGTCGCGCACCACCTCGTATTCAATCTCCTTCCAACCTTTGAGAGATTTCTCGACCAATACCTGTGGAGAGAAAGAGAAAGCTTTTTCTGCAAGTTTGTTGAGTTCTTCTTCATTATCGGCAAAACCAGAACCTAATCCGCCAAGTGCGTATGCTGCACGAAGAATGACAGGATAGCCCAATTCCGCAGCAGCTTTGCGTGTTTGTTCTATGTTTTCACAAGCCTCACTCTTAATAGTCTTTACGTTGATTTCATCGAGTTTCTCCACAAAGAGTTCGCGGTCTTCTGTATCCATAATGGCCTGTACGGGAGTTCCTAATACGCGTACGCCATATTTATCAAGCACTCCACTCTGATAGAGTTCTACGCCACAGTTCAACGCGGTCTGACCACCAAAAGAAAGCAGGATACCGTCTGGTCGTTCTTTTTCTATCACACGTTCAACAAAATAAGGTTGAACGGGTAAGAAATATATTTCATCGGCTACCCCTTCTGATGTCTGTACGGTAGCAATATTCGGATTGATAAGTACGGTTTTCACCCCTTCCTCGCGTAATGCTTTAAGGGCTTGTGAACCAGAATAATCAAATTCTCCAGCTTCTCCGATTTTGAGCGCTCCACTTCCAAGGAGCAATACTTTTTTGATATTATCGTATTTCATTATTGTTCTTATTACATAAAAAGGGTTTGATGGATTATAATGCCTCTACGAAGCGGTCGAACATAAACTCAGTATCGACTGGTCCAGAACAAGCCTCAGGATGGAACTGGCTGCTAAACCAAGGGTTGGTCTGATGGCGAATGCCTTCATTAGAACCATCGTTCATATTGACAAAGAGTTCGCGCCACTCTTTCCCTAATGTGGAAGCATCAACAGCATAACCATGGTTCTGACTGGTCACATAACAATGGTTGGTACCTACTTCGCGAACTGGTTGGTTGTGGCTGCGATGACCATATTTCAACTTATAGATTGAGGCGCCACCTGCCTTAGCCAACAATTGGTTTCCCATGCAGATTCCACATATTGGTTTGCGGCTCACAGACATCTGCTTACGGATAATATCCACGGCATCTCCACACATGTCAGGGTCGCCAGGTCCGTTAGCCAAAAAGAGTCCATCAAATTCCATTCCAGTATAATCGTAGTTCCATGGCACCCGAATAACTTCCACTCCACGATTGATCAGACAACGAATGATATTGGCTTTCACTCCACAATCAACGAGTACTACTTTTCGTCCTGCGCCTTCATTATATCGGATGATGTCTTTACAGGAAACACGATCCACGAAATTCACACCTTCATAATCGGCTTCTGGAATATTGTCAGGTTCGTCGTCCATGAGTATTTTACCCATCATCACACCATGTTCACGAAGAACCTTTGTCAATTGTCGGGTGTCAATACCTGTAATACCAGGTACTTTTTCTCTTTTCAACCAGTCGGCAAGACTTTCGTTAGCATTCCAATGGGAATATTGCTCACTATAATCGCTTACGATAATAGCAGATGCATAGATACGGTTGCTTTCCATGAAGGTCGGTAGGCCGTTCTTTTCGAAAGAAAACCGAGGTACTCCATAGTTTCCAACCAGCGGATATGTAAGCGTCATGAGTTGTCCGGCATAAGATGGGTCTGTTAATGACTCGGGGTAGCCCATCATAGCCGTGTTGAACACGACTTCTCCTGCTACTGGTGCATCATAGCCGAATGATTTTCCTTTGAATTGCGTTCCGTCTTCCAGAACAAGTGTTACGTCTTTCATTATTTATTATTTTGTTTCCTGATTATATACATTTTCTATATAGTTCACGAATGCCTCGAGGCAGAGTCTTGTACCTCCTGGCGTTGGATAGTCGCCTGTAAAATACCAATCGCCATGATGATTGGGGCAAGCTTTATGAAGGCCTTCTATGCTTTGGAATACCAGTTCTATAGGTGTTTCCACATCAGCAGGGCACAACATTTCAACCATCTTAACGTTGAGTTCTTCTACGGTAAACGGACGATAGAGTTCCTTGACAGCACACTCCATGCTTCCGTCGTTTTTCTGAAGTTCGTCTTTACACTTCCGATAAACCGTATCTATGAGAGACTCCATATGTCTGTCTTTCAACAGTTGGATGCACGCACGGAAGGCGCAAAATTCCTCAAGGCGCGCCATGTCGATACCATAATAGTCTGGATAACGAATCTGTGGAGCGCTACTAACGATAACGATTTTCTTGGGTTGAAGTCGCGCGAGTATTTTTATGATGCTTTCCTTCAGGGTTGTTCCTCGCACAATAGAATCATCGATAATGACGAGATTGTCGCGTTGAGGTTCCAGAATCCCATAGGTTACATCATAGACATGTGAAGCCAAGTCGTTACGAGAATTTCCTTCGGTAATGAAGGTTCTCAATTTAATATCTTTCCATGCCGCCTTTTCCGAGCGCACGTAATCTTTAAGGATATCCTCCAATTCCTCTGGAGTAGGTATGTGGCCAAGATTCGAGATACGCTCTATCTTGCGTTGGTTGATATACTGTTTGAAACCACGCAACATACCATAGTATGCCACTTCTGCGGTATTGGGGATAAATGAGAATACCGTATGATGGACATCCTTATCGATAGCCTTGAGAATGCTACCGGTCAATTGTTCTCCTAAGAGAAGTCGTTCTTTGTAAATATCCTCATCATTACCGCGGCTGAAATAAATACGTTCAAACGAACATGCTTTATCTCCGCGTTGAGGAATTATTTGCCGTACATCCACCTTACCCTTCTGATTGACAAGTAAAGCCTGTCCGGCTTTGAGTTCGCAGACGGCATCCGAAGAAATATCAAAGGTGGTTTGCAATACAGGCCGTTCACTTGCTAAAGCCACGACTTCATCGTCACGATAGTAAAATGCCGGTCTGATTCCCCACGGATCTCTCATGGCAAACATTTCGCCACTTCCTGTCAATCCACACACAACATATCCTCCATCAAAGTCGGGCATCGTGGTTTGAAGGACATTACTCATTTCTACGTGTTGATCGATATAATCGGTAATATCGCGTCCTTCCAACCCTTGGCGTTGAGCTTCTACGAAGTTACGCTCCACTTCTCGGTCAAGGCGATGGCCCATCCATTCCAGCATGATATAGGAGTCTGAATAGATGCGTGGACATTGGCCTTGTGCTGTGATTTTCTGAAAGACATGGTCAATATTTGTCATATTGAAATTACCACAAATACAGAGATTCTTCGCCTTCCAGTTGTTTCGTCGCAGGAATGGATGAACATAAGTCAGTCCAGACTTTCCTGTAGTGGAATAGCGAAGATGGCCCATATAAAGTTCTCCAACCATGTCTTGTTTTACGCGCGAGAAAATTTCTGTGATAGCGTCTTTACCTTCAGCCTTTTCACGAAACATATATTCGTTTCCGGGCTCAGTATTTAGTTTTACCGTAGCAAAACCTGCGCCTTCTTGTCCGCGGTTGTGCTGTTTCTCCATCATCAGATAGAGTTTGTTGAAACCATACGCCCATGTGCCATACTTCTTCTCGTAGTATTCCAACGGCTTAAGTAGCCTGATCATGGCCACACCACATTCGTGCTTGAGTTCTTCCACGTTTTTGTCTCCTTTGTTTATTTGTGTTTGTATTGTCTGTTCTTCTCTCTTTTCACTACGTCGCAAAAAAAGTCGGTAACTGTTGAAATCATTCAACGGTTACCGACTTTGCGAGATTACGGGGTTGGTCAACATCAAGACCTTTACATACTGCAACATGATACGCCAGCAATTGCAAGGGTATTGTTGTCAATAACGGTTCAAGACATTCGATGGTGTCTGGCAGTTCGATGACTTCATCGGCAATTTTGCTGATAGTATTGTCGTCGTGACTGACAATAGCGATAACCTTTCCCTTACGAGCTTTTACTTCCTGGATATTGGATAATACTTTCTCGTACATGGCATTATGTGTTGCGATGACCACCACAGGCATGTCTGAGTCAATCAAGGCAATCGGACCATGTTTCATTTCTGCAGCCGGATAACCTTCTGCATGAATATAGGAAATTTCCTTCAGTTTCAAGGCTCCTTCAAGGGCAACCGGATAACTGAATCCACGTCCGAGATATAAGAAGTTTCGTGCATAGGTGAATGTACGACTTAAATCTGCGATACGGTCGTTAAGTTGAAGTACTGTTTTTATCTTGTTGGGGATTTCGTGGAGTTCTTTCACCACATGCATGTAATTCTCCGTGGAGATTGTTCCTTTTTCTTTTGCCAAAGCAAGAGCCAGCATGGTCAATACGGTAACCTGTCCGGTAAAGGCTTTAGTAGAAGCGACTCCGATCTCCGGTCCTACGTGAATATATGAACCGGTATCTGTGGCACGGGGAATACTTGATCCGATGGCATTACATATTCCATAAATAAATGCGCCGTGCTCTTTGGCAAGTTGTATGGCGGCAAGGGTGTCTGCGGTCTCACCGCTTTGTGAGATGGCAATTACCACGTCTTTTGACGTAATAACGGGATTACGATATCTGAATTCTGACGCATATTCCACTTCTACAGGAATGCGACAGAGTTGTTCTATCATTTGTTTGCCTATCAATCCTGCGTGCCACGATGTACCACAGGCTACGATGATGAAGCGATTGGCATCAAGCAGTTGTTTCTTATAATCGATTACTGCCGAGAGTACTACGTTGTCGGTATCCACGTTGACGCGTCCTCGCATACAGTTGGTCAGACATTCGGGCTGCTCAAAGATTTCCTTAAGCATGAAGTGTGGGAATCCACCTTTTTCAAGTTGTCCAAGGTTAATATCCACCTTTTTCACCTTGAGTTGCTGTTCCTCTCCAAAAATACTTACCACTTTGAGTTCTTCTCCGCGACGGATCACGGCGATATTTCCATCTTCGAGATAGACGACCTTGTCGGTATATTCCACCAGTGGTGTTGCGTCTGAACCTAAGAAGAATTCGTCTTTACCTATTCCGACCACAAGTGGACTCTGCTTACGGGCAGCAATAATCTGATTGGGTTCGCGTTTGTCGATAATGGCAATTGCATAGGCGCCAATGACCTGGAAGAGGGCTACCTGTACGGCTGTGAGAAGATCGACATCCTTATGCACCATAATATACTCTACCAGTTGCACGAGTACTTCTGTATCCGTATCAGAACGAAACTCTACGCCTTTGGATTGAAGTTTACGCTTCAAGTCTGCGTAGTTTTCTATAATACCATTATGTATAATTGCGAGATTCTTTGATTCAGAATAGTGAGGGTGTGCATTTGCGGCAGATGGTTCTCCGTGGGTAGCCCATCGGGTATGAGCAATACCTACTGTTCCGCTTACATCCTTGTCTTTGCAATATTCCTCCAGGTTATCGACCTTGCCTTTTGTCTTACAGACATTAAGGTTGCCATTATCATTGATAAGGGCAACACCGGCAGAATCATAACCACGGTATTCAAGACGTCGCAAGCCTTTTATCAAGATGGGATAGGCTTGTTTGTTGCCTATGTATCCTACTATTCCACACATATATTTCCTCGTTTATAAAGTTTGTGTTCGCTATTTCGGGTGCAAAGATAAAAAAAAATCGGCTATCATGTGCAACGATAGCCGATTTTTTTATTAATAGAATTTGAAATATCTTCTTGCGTTGTTGTAAGAGATGTCTTCTACCATCTTTCCGAGCAACTCGCGATCGTCGGGAAGAAGTCCCTTTTCTACGTCATTTCCGAGCATATTGCAAAGGATACGACGGAAATATTCGTGACGTGGATAGCTGAGGAACGAACGGCTGTCGGTAAGCATTCCAACGAAACGGCTGAGAAGGCCAAGTACCGAGAGTGCGTTCATCTGGCGCTCCATACCATCTTTCTGATCGTTGAACCACCATCCTGAACCAAACTGGATTTTTCCAGGTTCTCCGCCTTGGAAGTTACCGAGCATAGTAGCGATTACTTCGTTGGCGCAAGGATTCAACGTATATAATATGGTACGTGTGAGCTTATCTTCCATGTTGAGCTTGTTAAGGAACTTCGACATGGCCTTAGCGGTATTGAATTCGCCGATAGAGTCGAAACCGGTATCAGGACCGAGAGCATTATACATCTTCGTGTTGTTGTCGCGGATTGCTCCGTAGTGGAACTGTTGGGTCCAGTCTGCATCAGCATCCATTTCTGCCATAATGGTCAGGAAACAGTTTTTGTACTGACGAGTCTCTAAGGCAGAGAGCTGCTGACCACGAAGTGCCTTTTCGAAAATCACTTCAATCTGTGAATCTGTATATTCCTCATCATAGAATTCTTCAATTCCATGGTCTGAGAGTTTACAGCCATTGGCACTGAAGAAATCGTGACGTTTCTTAAGAGCGTCAACCATATCGGCAAACTTGGTAATGGTTACTCCGCTAACCTCTTCGAGCTGATGAACATAAGCGCCAAAACCAGGTTTTTCGATATTCATGGCCTTGTCAGGACGCCATGCTGGAATCATCATGGGATCATCGGCTGCCTTGCTCTTTGCATATTCGATGTGGTTGTGAAGGTCATCAACGGGATCATCGGTAGTACATACGCACTCCACATTATAGTGCTTCATGAGGCCACGTGCAGAGAACTCAGGCTGTTTGAGCTTCTCATTACACTCGTCGAAAATCTCACGTGCGGTCTTTGGAGACAGAAGTTTTTCGATTCCAAAAGCGGTTTTCAACTCAAGGTGTGTCCAGTGGTAAAGTGGGTTGCGAAGAGTATAGGGAACGGTCTCAGCCCATTTCTCAAATTTTTCCCAATCGCTGGTGTCCTTTCCTGTACAATAGCGCTCATCCACGCCATTTGTACGCATTGCACGCCATTTGTAGTGGTCACCACCGAGCCAAAGTTCAGTAATACTGTTGAATTTGTGATCCTTGGCTACCATCTCTGGAATCAGATGGCAATGGTAGTCGATGATTGGCATTTTGGACGCATGATTGTGGAAGAGGTCCTGAGCCACTTCGTTGTCAAGAACGAAGTTTTTGTCATTGAATTGCTTCATTTCTTATTGTTTTAGTTTGATTCGTTTTAATTTTAACCTTGCAAAGGTAGCATTTTTTTTTTGTTTTATAAAATATTATATATTAAAATATTGTCTTTTTTTACGTAAACGATGACGGAAAGACAACCTAAGATTTACGTTTTTCCATTTACTTATCCTCTCTTCTTCCCCTTCATCTCCCATCCTTCTCCCATCCTTCTCCCATCCTTCTCCCATCAAGTTCGCATGATTGTGGAAAGATAATGGGACTTAATTGGGACTTAATTGGGACTTAATTGGGACTTAATTGGGACTATTACATAAACTTCCATATTCATAAATCCCGAACCCATCCCGAAGGCTTCCCGAAGCCGAGAGCAGAGCCCAAAAAACAGTAATAATTTCTCAATAACACGACTTATTTTTACGAAAGTTTAGTTACAATTCTTCCACTTCTTGCTCCACCATTCTTCCTTCATTATTTCCAAACCATTTGAGATTTTTCCGAGTTTTCCCACGTTCCTATGTTTGTTTTTGCTGATTTTCAACTAAGAACCACATAGAATAGCGAAAAAAGCCGTATTTTTCTTTGTAATTCGATTGATTTGCAGTAACTTTGCAAGAAATATATATTTTAAATAAAGAGAAAAGAAGAAATGATTACAGTCACAAACTTGGCTATTCAGTTTGGAAAGAAGACGCTCTACAAAGACGTCAACATGAAATTTACCAATGGGAACATTTACGGCATTATCGGTGCCAATGGTGCAGGAAAATCTACATATCTTCGAGCTATCAGCGGAGAACTTGAACCCAACAAGGGCACTATCGAACAAGGACCGGGCGAGCGTATGTCTGTGCTCGAGCAGGACCACTTCAAATACGATGCATTCTCGGTAATGGATACCGTCCTTATGGGACACCAGCCACTTTGGCAGAACATGAAAGAACGTGAAGCACTCTATGCGAAAGACGAAATGACAGAAGAGGATGGAAACCGTGCCGCAGAACTGGAAATGGCTTTCGCCGAAATGAATGGCTGGGAAGCAGAAAGCGAAGCCGCACAACTCTTGCAAAACCTTGGTGTGGCAGACTCACAGCACTACAAGCAGATGGAAGAAATATCAAACAACGAGAAGGTGCGCGTCATGCTGGCCAAAGCACTTTTCGGACACCCCGACAACCTCCTGCTCGACGAGCCGACCAACGACCTCGACCTCGATACCGTACAATGGCTGGAAGAATATCTTTCAAACCTTGAACAATGCGTATTGGTAGTCAGCCACGACCGTCACTTCCTCGATGCCGTTTCCACCCAGACCGTCGATATCGACTTTGGAAAGATTACACTTTTCTCAGGAAACTATTCTTTCTGGTATGAATCAAGCCAATTGGCACTCCGTCAGGCTCAGAACCAGAAAATGAAAAACGAAGAAAAAAGAAAGCAGTTGGAAGAGTTTATCCGCCGATTCTCTGCCAATGTGGCAAAGTCAAAGCAAACAACATCACGAAAAAAGATGTTGGAGAAACTTAACGTGGAAGAAATTCGTCCGTCAAGCCGCAAATATCCAGGAATCATATTCACTATGGACCGCGAACCTGGAACACAAATCCTCGAAGTAGAAGGACTCAAGGCTGTTGACACAGACGGAACCGTACTCTTTGACAATGTTAACTTCACCATCGAAAAGGGACAAAAGACCGTATTCCTGTCACACAACCCCAAAGCCATGACTGCTCTCTTCGAAATCATCAACGACAACAGAAAAGCCGATGCAGGAACATACAAATGGGGCGTTACCATTACAACAGCATATCTGCCGTTGGACAACACCTCTTTCTTCGAATCCGATATGAATCTCGTGGAATGGCTCTCACAATGGGGAAAAGGTAACGAAGTGACTATGAAGTCGTTCCTCGGAAGAATGCTCTTCAAAGAAGAAGATGTGCTCAAGCATGTCAACGTACTCTCAGGAGGTGAGAAAATGCGCTGTATGATTGCACGTATGCAATTAAAAAATGCCAACTGCCTCATTCTCGACACACCAACCAACCACCTCGATCTGGAGTCTATTCAGGCATTCAACAATAACCTTGTCAACTTCAAGGGCAATATTCTCTTCTCTTCACACGACCACGAATTCATCAATACCGTTGCCGACAGAATCATCGAACTCACACCAAAAGGAACAATTGACAAACTGACAACCTATGATGACTACATTTATGATGAGGCCATCAAGGAACAACGCGCGTCTATGTATGAGTAAATGAAAACATGGCACAGAATTTGCATGTTCCTTAAGAAAACAAATAAAAACATTATGAAAGAGAATAAAGAAGAGCAAATAAATTGCGAAGAACAGGAAATGAATAAAGAGGAGGAATGCACACAGCAAGAATCCGCTCAGCAAGAATCTGCTGATAACACACAGCAGGCAGAAAACGAAAATCCTGAAGAAGAAGAAAAGGATCCGCTGGCTGCTGCGCAAGAGGAAATCGAACAACTCAAAGACCAAGTATTGAGAAAGGCTGCGGAATTTGAAAACCTCCGCAAGCGCACCATCAAGGAAAAAGCAGAACTCATACTCAACGGAGGCGAGAAGGCAATTGTCACTATCCTGCCCATCATCGACGATATGGAGCGAGCTATTGAGAATGGCACCAAGACGGACGATCCTAAAGTGCTCAGAGAAGGCATGGAAATCATCTATCATAAATGTATCAAAGCATTGGAGTCGCTCGGAGTGAAGACCATCGACACAACAGACGCAGACTTCGATACCGACGAACATGAAGCAGTTGCCATGGTACCTGGCATGGGCGACGATAAAAAAGGAAAAGTCATCGATTGCATCCAAACAGGATACAAACTCAACGACAAAGTCATTCGCCATGCCAAAGTGGCAGTTGGACAATAAAGATTCATAGAATCAATAAAAACTAAGACAACACAATTATGGCAAAGAGAGACTATTATGAAGTTCTGGGCATTGACAAAAATGCCACAGAAGACCAAATAAAGAAGGCCTACCGCACCATCGCCATCAAATACCACCCTGACAGAAACCCCGGCGACAAAGAAGCCGAGGAGAAATTCAAGGAGGCGGCTGAAGCGTATGATGTGCTACACGACCCTCAAAAACGTCAGCAATACGACCAATTCGGATTCAACGGACCACAAGGTGCGGGAGGATTCGGAGGATTCGGCGGACAAAGTATGAACATGGACGATATCTTCTCTATGTTCGGCGACATCTTCGGAGGTGGCGGAGGATTCGGAGGATTCGGCGGAAGCAGAAGAAGTGCCGGACCCAAAGAACATCGAGGAAGTGACCTTCGCCTGAAAGTCAAACTCACCTTGGAAGAAATCGCCACAGGAGTGACCAAGAAGTTCAAAGTGCGCAAAGACGTGCCTTGCTCACATTGCCACGGAACTGGATCAGAAGACGGCAGCGGCACAGAAAACTGCCCCACATGTCATGGTTCGGGAGTAATCACCCATACCACACAAAGTCTTTTCGGCATGATGCAGACACAAGGTGTTTGTCCTACATGCGGCGGAACTGGCCGTGTCATCAAGAACAAATGCAAATATTGTGGCGGTACTGGCGTAGAGAAAGGTGAAGAAGTAGTTGAAATCAACATCCCTGCAGGAGTCGCACAGGGCATGATCGTCAACGTTCCTGGCAAGGGTAATGCCGGACACAACAAAGGAGCTAACGGAAACATTCAAGTATATGTGGAAGAAATCGAACACGACACCTTCATCCGCGACGATAACGACCTCATATACAACCTATTGCTCGATTTCCCGACAGCATCACTTGGAGGTGAAGTGGAGATTCCGACCATCTACGGAACACGCCTGAGAGTGAAAATCGAACCAGGCACACAACCTGGCAAGACTCTCCGTCTGCGCGGTAAAGGCCTTCCTTCCGTACAGGGCTATGGACGTGGCACAGGAGACCTCGTTGTCAACATCAGCGTTTATGTGCCAAAGACACTCAGCAGCGATGAAAAGAAAGCAATAGAAAGCTTCAAAAGTAGCGACAACTTCAAAGGTGACGCTTCAACCAAGCGATCTATCTTCCAACGCTTCAAGAATTATTTCAACTGATTCTGTTTCAAAAACACATAAAAAAAGTATAGTCCATGACCTATCAGGAAACTTGCGAATACCTATTCAGCAGAACCACAGCTTTCGAAACTCAAGGAAAGAGTGGCTACAAAGAAGGCTTAGAAAACACGCTGGCGCTGGACGAACATTTCGGTCATCCACACCAAAAGTATCTCACCATCCATGTGGCAGGTACCAACGGCAAAGGTTCCGTTTCTAATATGCTCTCTGCAGCACTACAAAGCTGCGGATACAGAGTAGGACTATACACCTCTCCACATCTCGTCGATTTCAGAGAAAGAATTCGTGTCAACGGCGAGATGATTCCAGAGGACTATGTGATGAATTTCGTTGAAGACGAAAGAAATTTTTGGGAACCATTGTCGCCGTCATTCTTTGAAGTGACGACGGCAATGGCTTTCAAGTATTTTGCAGAACAAAATGTTGATATTGCAATTATTGAAGTAGGGCTTGGGGGACGACTCGATTGTACCAACATCATCCACCCTATCCTATCCATCATCACCAATATCAGTCTGGATCATACAGAATTCTTAGGAAACACCATCGCAGAAATAGCACGAGAGAAAGCAGGCATCATCAAACATGCCACAACGGTCATCATCGGAGAAAACCAAAACGAGACACGACCTGTCTTCGAAGAAAAGGCACAGGAAATGGAAGCACCCATCATCTTTGCCGAAGACGACAATTTCATCAAAAGTGCAGAAATAACTGACCAAGGCGACATCAAATGCGAAACAGCCAAATACGGAAACGTATTTTGCGATCTCGGAGGAATCTACCAACCCAAGAATATCAATACCACATTACACGCCCTTCAGATTCTTGAAGACAAAGGCTATCTGATCATTGACAAAGACGCAACAAGTGGAAATGTGCTCAAAGCATTCGACAACGTCAAGAAGCTCACAGGATTGGCTGGAAGATGGCAAACAATAAGTTCGTCACCACATGTAATTTGCGACACAGGACATAATCCTGGCGGTTGGCGCTTCATCAGCCAACAGCTAAACCATGTGATTGCCCATTGCCACCAATTACATATTATATTTGGAATGGTCGACGACAAAGATGTAGATGCAATACTTCAGATGCTTCCAAAAGAGGCAATCTACTATTTTACTAAAGCCAAAACAAAACGAGCACTCAACGAGCAGATTATTTTCGCGTTGGCACAGAAGTACCAACTGAAAGGAAAGACGTATTTATCTGTAAGTGAGGCATATCACGAAGCAGAGAAAGCTGCAGGAAACAACGATGTTATATTTGTTGGAGGCAGCAACTATATCGTCGGAGAATTGCTCAAAGATGGCATTTAGTTGTTTTTAACATTCCTTTTGCTCAATTTTTCGCCATTAAATTTGTTAAACTCACTTTTTTTTGGTTACTTTGCAATATAATTTAGTAACTAAAAACAACTGATTATGGCGAACACAACGGAAAACGTTAATTTGTGTGGTTTGAATCGCAAAGATTTTCAAACCACAGTAAACGGGAAAAAAACAGATTTATATATCCTACGCAACCGCAAAGGATACGAAGTAGCAGTAACCAATTTCGGTGGAGCAATTGTGGCCATCATGGTTCCAGATAAAGACGGAAAAGTAGCAAACGTCATTCAGGGACATGACAACATCCAAGATGTTATCAATAGCCCAGAGCCTTTCCTCTCAACCCTTATCGGACGCTACGGAAACCGTATTTGCAAAGGTACCTACACCCTCAACGGTAAAGAATACCAGCTTGCTCTCAACGATGGTCCTAACCATCTGCACGGCGGTCCTACAGGTTTCCACTCTCGCATTTGGGATGCCAAGCAAATGGGACCTCGCGCCTTGGCTTTATCATACATCTCATCGTATGGAGAGGAAGGATTCTCAGGTGAATGTCGCATCAACGTGGAATATACTTTCACAGACAACAACGAACTGGTTATTGAATATCTTGCCACAACCAACAAGAAGACCATCATCAACCTGACTCACCACGCATTTTTCTCATTGGCAGGAATTGCCAACCCCACACCTGCCGTTGACAACGTAGAATTACAGCTCAACGCAGATTTCTATCTTCCTATTGATAAGGTATCAATCCCTACTGGCGAAATTCTTAAGGTCGAAGGAACTCCATTCGATTTCCGCACACCAAAACCAATCGGTCAGGATATCAACGCCGACAACGAGCAACTGAAAAATGGATCTGGATACGACCACAACTACGTTCTTAATAAAAAGGAAGAAGGAGAACTCAGTTTTGCCGCTAAACTAAAAGAGCCTAATAGCGGTCGTACCATGGAGGTTTATACCACAGAACCAGGACTCCAACTCTATACAGGTAATTTCGAATCAGGAATCTCTGGAACTCACGGTTCAACTTATCCTTGGCGTAGTGCTGTTTGTCTTGAAGCACAACACTTCCCCGATACTCCAAATCGTCCTTACTTCCCTTCTGTAGTACTCCGACCAGGTGAACAGTACAAGCAGAAAACCATCTATAAGTTTGGAGCAGAAAAATAATATAAAACAACAAAAAGAGTGGCTGATAGCTATCAGCCACCCATTTTGTGTATAATAGCTATCTTTGTATAACAGAAAAAATCAAAACATAGAATTATAATACACAATTCTTATTGTTCTATAATCGAAAACACATTTTTCGTAATTACTAACAACATTAAAATCCTATAAAACCAATGTCACAAACAAACAAAAACCAGAAGAACCTTGTGGCTATCATCACAATGTTCTTCATCTTTGCCATGATTAGCTTTGTAACAAACATGGCAGCTCCCTTCGGAAACATTTGGGGTATGTCATACAACTGGGCAGGTATGGCCGGCAACCTCATGAACTTTACTGCCTACCTCATCATGGGTATTCCTGCCGGAAACATGCTCATCAAGTACGGATACAAAAAGACCGCGCTTATCGCACTTATTATTGGTGCAATAGGTCTGGGTGTTCAGCTGCTCTCTGGCGTAGTCAACAATATCTTTGTTTACCTACTCGGTGCTCTTATCTGCGGATTCTGCGTATGTATGCTCAACACCGTAGTAAACCCCATGCTTAACCTACTCGGTGGCGGCGGTAACACCGGAAATCAGCTCGTACAGGCAGGGGGTACCCTCAATTCTCTTTCTGCAACAGCAACTCCTATCCTCACTGGTTTCCTCGTAGGAACTTTAACAAAGGATTCTTTCCCCGATGTTGCACCACTCATCATCACAGGTATCGTAGTATTCTTGGCTGCCTTCTTCATCATTTCTGCCATCCAGATTAACGAACCTCAGGGCGACTTGAAGAATGTAACATACGAAAAATCACCTCTCGCTTTCCGCCATTGTCTCCTCGGTATCATCGCTATCTTCTTCTATGTAGGTATCGAGATTGCCACTCCTGGTATGATGAACCAATGGATTAGCCGTGAAGGAGGTTTTGAAGGTGCAGCAGCCGTTGCAGGATCATTGGCTGGTATCTACTGGTTCCTGATGCTCTGTGGCCGTCTGATCTCAACCGTTATCTCTGGTAAGGTTTCTACCCGTGCGCAGATGATTACCGTTTCTTCCGTAGGTATTGCACTTATTGTCGCTGCCATCTTCACAGGTGATGTGACCACAACACTCAATATCGACCTCAACATCATCAAGATTGAGAACGCTACAGTTCCTTTGTCTTGTGTATTCATTTTCCTCTGCGGTCTCTGCACCTCTGTTATGTGGGGCGGAATCTTCAACCTTTCAACAGAAGGACTTGGCAAATATACCGCTAAAGCATCAGGCCTGTTCATGGTCATGGTATTCGGTGGAGGTATGATGCCTTTCTTCCAGGACCTCGTACTCGTTCAACAGCTTGGAATCAGCTACCTCAATTCATATTGGCTGATCGTTGCCATGCTCGCCTACATCCTCTACTATGCGATCTGGGGATGCAAGAACGTAAACAAAGACATCAAAGTGGATTAAGACAACATGATTTGTCACGTTCCACATTATAAAAAGATACTTCAAACCTTTAAACAACAAGACTATGAACATCGAATCAGTAAGAACACGTTTTGCCAAGCATTTTGATGGCAAGGAAGGTAATGTTTATGCATCACCCGGACGTATCAATCTCATCGGTGAACACACCGACTATAATGGAGGATTTGTTTTTCCAGGAGCCGTAGATAAAGGTGTTGTTGCAGAAATGCGTGCAAACGGAACAGAAGATATCGTTATGGCTTATGCCATTGACTTGAAAGACCGCGTAGATTTCAAACTCTCTGATCCCAATGGACCTAAAGCTAGCTGGGCACGTTATATTTACGGTATCGCATTGGAAATGAAAAAGCTCGGAGTACCTGTTAAAGGATTCAATATCGCATTCTCAGGCGATGTTCCCTTGGGTGCAGGTATGTCATCTTCTGCTGCCATGGAGAGTTGCTTTGCCTGTGGTCTCAACGACATCTTCGGTGATAACAAGGTAAGCCAATGGGATATGGTATTGGCAGGGCAAGCTACAGAACACAACTACTGTGGTGTGAAATGCGGTATCATGGACCAGTTTGCTTCTGTATTCGGAAAAGCAGGTTGTCTGATGCGTCTCGACTGCCGTTCTCGCGAATTTGAATATTTCCCATTCAAACCGGATGGCTACCGTTTGGTATTGCTCGATTCTGTTGTAAAACACCAGTTGGCAGGATCTCCTTACAACGACCGCCGCAATTCTTGTGAAAATGTTGTTCGCCATATTGCTGCCAAACATCCAGAAGGAAAGTTTGAAACACTTCGCGACTGCACATGGGAACAACTTGAAGAAGTCAAAGCCGAAGTGGGCGAAGAAGACTACAAGCGTGCTAAATTCGTGTTGGGCGAAAAAGACCGTGTACTTGCCGTTTGCGATGCTCTGAACGAAGGCGACTATGAAAAAGTTGGCGAGTTGATGTACAAGACTCACGAAGGTCTGTCAAGAGACTATGAGGTTTCTTGTGAAGAACTCGATTTCCTCAACGATCTTGCCAAGGAATGTGGAGTTACCGGTTCACGTATCATGGGTGGCGGTTTCGGAGGTTGCACCATCAACCTTGTCCGCAACGACCTCTACAGCCAGTTTATCGCCACTGCAAAAGAGAAGTTTAATGCCAAATACGGCCACGAACCAAAAGTCTATGATGTTGTCATCGGCGATGGTTCACGTAAGATTTGCTAATCAGAACCAGCTATTTAAAGTGTATTCCGGTCTGAAAAACAACCCTTTAATACACGTATAGAATAGCGCGTTTTATTTCTCTATAAAACGGAAATGAATATCAATTTCATTTCCGTTTTTTTATGCTATGTAACAAGAAACTATAAAAAATAGTGTAAGCACAACACTTTTCTCCGTAATATCTTTGTCAATTCAGAAAATAGTCGTAACTTAGCACGCAGAATTAGAAAACATAACTAACAACTAAAAACTCTTCGCAATGAGAAAAATCAATTCAATGCTTATTGGCCTTGGCACCATTGCCCTTCTTTCAGCATCATGTGCCTCTAAACAAAATGCCACATTAACAGTTTCCGGACTTGACACAGCTAAGTTTGACACCATCCTTCAAGAAAAGCCCGTCAAACTGTATGTACTTAAAAACAATAATGGCATGGAAGCCTGCATCACCAACTATGGTGGTCGCGTGGTAAGCCTTGTGGTGCCCGACAAAGACGGTAAACCCACCGATGTTGTCCTTGGATTCGATAATATCGCTCAGTATGCTGATACGATCAAAACACCTTCTGATTACGGATCAAGTGTAGGTCGTTATGCTAACCGCATCAACAAAGGTAAGTTCACCCTTTCAGGTACAACCTACCAGTTGCGTCAGAACAATGCCCTCCATTGCCTTCACGGAGGTGGAAATACCGGATGGATGCATAAAGTCTATGATGCCGAACAGGTTGGTGACTCTATTCTCAAACTCACCATCGTAGCTCCAGACGGAGAAAATGGATTCCCCGGTACTGTTACCGCCACTACCACTTATAAGGTAACTGCCGACAACACCCTTGACATCGTTTGGGAAGCCACTACCGACAAGGAAACGATCATCAACATGACCAACCACAACTACTACAATCTTAGTGGTGATTTCACCAAACCTGGTTATGACCAAATACTCTATGTTAATGCTGATAATTTCACTCCCTCTGACGCTACCAACATGACAACGGGTGAGATTCTTCCTGTGGCTGGTACTGCCATGGATTTCCGCACTCCTCATGCTGTAGGTGACAGTATCCATTCTGACTATCAACAAATCAAGAATGCCACAGGCTACGACCACAACTATTGTCTGAACACTTATAAAGACGGAAAGGGCGATGATACACAGGTATGTGCTTCACTCTATAGTCCCAAGAGTGGCATCTTTATGGAGATGTTCACCAACGAACCAGGTGTTCAGGTATATTCTGGAAACTTCCAGGGGGTTGGTGCTGATGCGAAGATAGCCCGGAAACATGGTCTTACCTATCCCAAACATGTAAGCATCTGCTTGGAGAGTCAGAAGTATCCCGACAGTCCTAATAAGAAAGACTGGCCTCAGCCCACACTTAAACCCGGTGAGAAATACTACAGTCATGCTGCCTACCGCTTCTCAATCAAATAATATGTTTTATTCACTAATATACCTATAATAATTATGAATAGTATTTCAGGAGCAATTGCAATGTCTGGTTTCAAGACCATCGACTTTGTAATTCTCGCATTCTACCTCATTTTGTTGGTTGGTTTAGGATTATTTTTAAGTCGCAACAAAGACGGAAAAGAAAAAAGTGCCAACGACTACTTCCTTGCTGGCAACACACTAACATGGTGGGCTGTAGGTGCATCATTGATAGCTGCTAACATTTCTGCCGAACAGTTTATCGGAATGTCAGGAACAGGATTCCGTGACGGTATCGCTATTGCCGCCTATGAAGTAATGGCAGCTGCCGCATTGGTAGTCATTGGAAAGTTCTTGCTTCCCGTCATGCTTGAGCGTAAGATTTTCACTATTCCACAATTTCTCCGTGAACGCTATAATGATGGCGTAGGCCTTGCCTTCTCTATTCTGTGGCTTTTCCTTTATGTCTTCGTCAACCTGACTTCTGTAGCATGGTTGGGCGCTTTGGCCATCGAACAGATTCTCGGTCTTCAAGGTCTTGGCGTCAGCATCTTCGGCATGGAGGTTTCTATCCGTATGTTGATCATCCTCGGATTGTTCATTGTGGCAGGAACCTATTCTATCTATGGCGGACTTGCCTCTGTGGCTTGGACCGATGTGATGCAAGTCACCTTCCTCGTAGGTGGCGGTCTTATTACCGCTTACATCGCATTACAGGAAATGGGTATAGTAATGGGAACCGACGCATTAGGCGCCCTTGGACAGGTTTATAACGACATGACGACAGGCGCCCATGCACAGGATGTTCATTTCCACTTAGTCATCCAGCAAAGCCATAATGCAGATGCCTTTGCCAATGTTCCTGGTATTGCCGCTGTAGTAGGTGGAGTTTGGCTTACCAATCTCGGTTATTGGGGTTTCAACCAATATATCATTCAGAAAGGACTTGCCGCCAAGAGTATCAACGAAGCCAAGAAGGGTCTTATCTTCGCCGGTTTCCTTAAAATTCTCATTCCTTTCATCGTAGTACTTCCTGGCATTTGCGCCTATTATATTATGGAGAATCCCGAATTCTTCAAGAACATGGAATTGGCAGGCAATATCAACGTTGCCGATGATGCCTATCCTTGGCTCATCCGCAACTTCACACCTACAGGTATCAAGGGCTTGAGTTTTGCCGCTCTTGTAGCCGCCATCATCTCTTCTTTAGCTTCTATGTTCAACTCCACCTCAACCCTTTTCACGATGGACATATACAAGAAGTACATCAACAAGGGTGCGAGTGACAAGCAGTTGGTAAATACCGGCCGTATCGTAGCCGTTGTGTCATTGTTTATAGCCCTTGTTACCGTTAAACCGTTGCTGGGCGGACTTGACCAGGCATTCCAGTACATTCAGGAATATTCAGGTTTCATCTATCCAGGTATCATCACCGTCTTTGGTCTTGGTCTGCTGTGGAAGCGTGCCTCTTCTACTGCAGCAGTATGGACAGCCATCCTAACCATCCCCATGGGTGTACTCTTCAAGGTTTGCTTCCCCGATGTAGCCTTCCAGTTCCGTGCTTCCTACATTTTCATCATCCTTGTCACCTTCTTCATCCTTGTATCTTATCTCGATAAGAAATATGTAAGTGCAGAAACTCCTTCTGCCGCAGATCAGAAGCAGATGATGACATGGGCACGCATCCTGGCAGTAGCTGGTCTTGCCATGATTATCGTGGCTGCAATAGTAGTAATTCTCGGCGCCACTCACGATGTGAAGTCTCCAGAAACCAATTTCATCGACTATCTGAACGACATCGGTTTCCAGGCGTTCATCTTCTTCGGCGTACTCGTAGGCTGCAATGCCGTATGGCTCTACAGCAACTCACGTGATAAGGTCAAGGACGAGAAAGCCCTTCCTATCAATCTCTCTATCTTCTCTACCGACCGCAACTACACATACGGTGCCGTAGGAATCTGTGTCATTACCTTGTTGCTTTACGCCTTACTTTGGTAGTATTATGACAAGTTTCTATCAAGATAAAACAAAAGTCCTCGTATCGGTCGATTGCATCATCTTCGGATTCGACCAGAACGAACTCAAGATCCTGATCGGCAAACGTCAGATGGATCCTGGGCGTGGTGAATGGAGTCTCTACGGAGGCTTCATCCACCTCGATGAGGGCATCGACGAAGCTGCCGACCGCGTGCTCTACGAACTTACCGGTATGCGCAATGTATATATGCGCCAAGTGGGCGCTTTCGGTAGTGTTGACCGTGACCCAGGTGAACGTGTTGTTTCTATTGCCTACTACGCCCTGATCAACGTCAAACAATACGACGACGAACTGCGCGAAAAGCATGGTGTGGAATGGGTGAGCATAGACAATATCCCCCCACTCTATTCTGACCATAAAATAATGGTGGAGAAGGCACGTCGCATCATGAAAGAAAAGATTCGCACCGCACCAATTGGCTTCACGCTGTTACCGAGTCTCTTCACCCTTACCCAACTTCAACATCTGTATGAAGCTGTCAACGGCGAGGAACTCGACAAGCGCAATTTCCGTAAGCGCGTGAAGGAAATGGACTTCATCGAGAAGACAGAACTGATAGATAAGACCAGTTCACGTCGTGGCGCCTATCTCTACCGTTTCAACAAGAAAGCGTACAACGAAGATCCTAATTTCAAACTATAGGATTGCTGTGCCACACGGCACAGTTATCCTTGTCTAATTTATAAATCTAAACATCATGTTAGAAGAACTGAAAGAAAAAGTATTCCAAGCCAATCTCGACCTTGTGAAACACAATCTCGTGATTTTCACGTGGGGCAACGTTTCTGCCATCGACCGCGAAAAGGGATTGGTAGTCATCAAGCCCTCTGGAGTCAGCTATGACACCATGAAGGCATCCGATATGGTTGTTGTAGATCTCCACAGCGGCAAAGTAGTGGAAGGTGACCTCAACCCCTCATCCGACACTCCTACCCATTTGGTACTCTACCGTGCCTTCCATGAAATCGGAGGTGTTGTCCACACCCACTCTACCTATGCCACCGCTTGGGCACAGGCAGGACGCGACATTCCCAATATCGGTACTACCCATGCCGACTATTTCCACGATGATATTCCGTGTACTGCCGATATGACAGCCGACCAGATGGCAGAATACGAATACCATACTGGTGTTGTCATCGTCAACCGCATCTCTTCTGGTAATATCAATCCCGTCCACACCCCTGGTGTCTTGGTCAAGAACCATGGTCCTTTCTCCTGGGGTAAAGATGCCGACCAGGCGGTCTATAACGCCGTAGTGATGGAACAAGTGGCAAAAATGGCATTCATCTCTCTGTCGGTCAATCCCGACACCACGATGAATCCCCTGCTCGTTGAAAAGCATTTCTCACGCAAGCATGGTCCCAATGCCTACTACGGCCAGAAGAAGAAACAATAGATTTCATACTTCAACAATTCATGGATTCCATCCTTCATTAACAAAACAGTAGAAAAATGACAAATAATGCAAAACAAACAATAGAAAGCGGTAAGGCTGTACTCGGCATCGAGTTTGGTTCTACCCGCATCAAGGCTGTTCTCATCGATGAGAACCACCACCCCATAGCACAGGGTGCTCACGAATGGGAGAACCAGCTCGTTGACGGTCTGTGGACCTACAGCATCGACGCCATTTGGAAAGGTCTTCAAGACTGCTATGCAGACCTCCGTGCCAATGTACGCAAGGAATATGATGTCGAATTGGAAACGCTGGCAAGCCTTGGCTTTAGCGCCATGATGCACGGCTATATGGCATTCAACCAAGACGAGCAGATACTCGTGCCCTTCCGCACTTGGCGCAATACCAATACGCAGAAGGCTGCTGCCGAACTTTCAAAACTGTTTCAATACAACATTCCCTTGCGCTGGAGCATCAGCCACCTTTACCAATGTATTCTCGATGGAGAGGCACATGTGAAAGACATCAAATATCTGACCACTTTGGCAGGATATGTTCATTGGCAGCTGACTGGCGAATTTGTACTCGGCATCGGCGACGCTTCAGGTATGATTCCCGTTGATCCCAACACCAAGACCTACGACGCAACCATGGTTGACAAGTTCAACACCCTCGTTGCCTCTAAGCACTATCCCTGGCAATTACTTGACATCCTCCCCACCACGCTGAATGCAGGAGAAAAGGCTGGTTGCCTGACGGAGAAAGGTGCCAGTCTGCTCGATGTATCGGGTCATCTGAAAGCCGGATGCCCCTTATGTCCTCCTGAGGGCGATGCTGGCACAGGCATGGTAGCCACCAATGCTGTCAAGCAACGCACAGGAAACGTAAGTGCAGGCACCTCGTCGTTCTCTATGATTGTATTGGAGAAAGAACTCTCCAAACCCTACGAGATGATCGACATGGTGACCACTCCTGATGGTTCTCTCGTCGCCATGGTTCATTGCAACAACTGCACCAGCGACCTCAACGCATGGGTCAATATTTTCAAGGAGTACCAGCAGTTGCTCGGCGTACCTGTTGATATGAATGAGGTATTCGGTAAACTCTATAACCACGCTATGACAGGCGATGCTGACTGTGGCGGACTTGTAGCCTACAACTATTTCTCAGGCGAACCGGTAACCGGACTGGCTGAAGGTCGCCCCCTCTTTGTGCGCTCTGCCAACGACCATTTCTCATTAGCCAATTTCATGCGTGCCAACCTCTATGCCTCTGTTGCAGTATTGAAAATCGGTAACGACATCCTTTTCAACGACGAACACGTGAAGGTAGATCGTATCACCGGACACGGTGGACTTTTCAAGACCGAAGGTGTTGGGCAACGCGTATTGGCAGCAGCCATCAATTCTCCCATCTCTGTCATGAAGACTGCAGGTGAAGGCGGAGCATGGGGTATTGCCCTTTTGGCAGACTACCTGGTCAACAACAACAAGCAACAGACCCTTGCCGACTATCTCGAGCACAAGGTATTCAACGGCAATACCGGTACGGAGATTGCTCCTGACGCTCATGACGTGGCAGGATTCAATGCCTATATTGAAAACTACAAGAGCGGTCTCGCCATAGAACAGGCTGCCACAGCAAACAAAAAATAAATCCAATACAAATTTAAAATACAATACTAATTATGCATTACCATTATTTCCTATCAGCAGCCTTTGCCCTCTGCGCTTCTCAGGTTTCTGCAGAAAGCATCAAGGCAACACTCAAAACCGACCAAGGTAAGAACACCATCAACCGTGAGATCTACGGACAGTTTGCCGAACATCTCGGATCTTGCATCTATGGTGGTCTCTGGGTGGGCGAGAACTCTCCCATCCCCAATATCAACGGCTACCGAAAAGACGTGTTTGAAGCACTCAAAGACTTGAACGTTCCTGTACTCCGTTGGCCTGGTGGATGCTTTGCCGACGACTACCATTGGATGGACGGTATCGGTCCTCGCGACAAGCGTCCTTCGCTGCGCAACAACACCTGGGGCGGAACGATTGAAGACAACTCTTTTGGCACACACGAATTTCTGAACCTCTGTGAAATGCTGGGTTGCGAACCCTACGTCAGCGGTAACGTTGGAAGCGGAACAGTCAAGGAGATGGCACAATGGGTGGAGTATATGACCAGCAACGAAGATACTCCGATGGCACGTCTGCGTCGCCAGAACGGTCGCGACAAGGCTTGGCACGTGAAGTATTTCGGTATCGGCAACGAGGCATGGGGCTGTGGTGGCAACATGACACCAGAATACTACTCAGACGAATTCCGTAAATTCAATACCTACCTGCGCGACCAACCAGGCAACCACCTCTACCGCATCGGAAGTGGTGCTTCCGACTGCGACTACAAATGGACCAGCGTATTGATGGATCGCATCGGCGGACGCATGAACGGCGTATCGCTCCACTACTATACCGCGGCAGGTTGGAATGGTTCGAAGGGTTCTGCTATCAAGTTCGACAACGACCAGTACTACTGGGCACTCGGCAAATGTCTGGAGATAGAAGAGGTCATCAAGAAGCACAAAGCTATCATGGATGAGAAAGACCCCAACCATAGAGTAGATCTTGTGGTTGACGAATGGGGCACCTGGTGGGACGAAGAACCTGGTACCATCGCCGGTCACCTCTATCAGCAGAATGCCCTACGCGACGCTTTTGTGGCTTCTCTCTCCCTCGACGTTTTCCATCGTCATACCGACCGTATGAAGATGGCGAATATCGCACAGGTTGTCAACGTACTGCAATCCATGATTCTTACCGACCAAGAAGGCACAGGCCACATGGTACTCACCCCAACCTACTATGTTTTCAAAATGTACGCTCCTTTCCAGGATGCCACCTATCTGCCCATGACAATAGCCTGCGACACCATGAAGGTGCGCCACGAGTATTTCACCCCTATGGATGCTCAGAAGGCTAATGGCTATCGCAACCTGCCCTTGCTGTCCTATTCTGCAGCCAAGACCAAGGATGGTCAGATTGTCATTGCCCTTACCAATGTCAGCCTTGACAAAGAACAGGCGATCAACATCGCCCTCGAAGGTACAAATGCTAAGAGCGTCAACGGACAGATTCTTACCGCTAAAAACGTAGCAGACTTCAACGATTTCGATCACCCCGACCGCGTAAAAGTTGCCGATTTCAAGCAAGCCAAACTCAAGAAAAACGTGCTCTCGGTGAAGATTCCTGCTAAGAGTTTGGTAGTAATGACCTTGAAATAAGCGACATTAAAGGACTTTATTTAGGAAATTCACAAAAAAGCAATACACAAAGTAATCTTTTCGGATTTTTTCTGTATATTTGCATGTGATATTACAACAAAACTAACGTTATCAAAATAAAACATTGATTATGAACGACAACAAAATCATGAACAAGGCTGCAGATAATATTCGTATTCTCGCAGCTTCAATGGTAGAGAAAGCCAAGTCTGGACACCCCGGAGGAGCTATGGGTGGTGCCGATTTCATCAACACCCTCTACAGCGAATTCCTCGTATATGATCCAGAGCATCCTGAGTGGGAAGGACGCGACCGTTTCTTCCTCGACCCAGGTCACATGGCTCCTATGCTTTACTCACAGCTCGCCCTCATCGGCAAGTTCACCCTTGAAGACCTTAAAAACCTCCGTCAATGGGGTTCCGTAACTCCTGGTCACCCTGAGCGCGAAATCGCCCGTGGTATCGAGAATACCTCTGGACCTCTCGGACAAGGCCATTGCTTTGCCGTAGGTGCTGCCATTGCTGCCAAGTTCCTCAAGGCACGCATGGGCGACGTGATGGGACAGACCATCTATGCCTACATCTCTGACGGTGGTGTACAGGAGGAAATCTCACAGGGCGCAGGACGTATTGCCGGAACATTAGGACTCGACAACCTCATCATGTTCTATGATGCCAACGATATCCAGCTCTCCACCAAGACCGAAGTGGTGACCAATGAGGATACCGCCAAGAAATACGAAGCATGGGGATGGTACGTACAGAAGATCAATGGTAACGACGTTGACCAGATTCGCGAAGCCATCAAGAATGCTCAGAAGGAAACCGATCGTCCAAGCCTGATCATCGGCCATTGTGTCATGGGTAAGGGCGCTCGCAAGGCTGACAACAGCAGCTACGAATGCAACTGTGCTACCCACGGCGCTCCACTCGGCGGCGATGCTTACGTCAACACGATGAAGAACCTTGGTGCTGATCCTGAGAATCCATTCCAGATCTTCCCAGAAGTGAAAGAGATGTACGCTAAACGCGCAGAAGAACTTAAGAAAATTGTGGCAGAGCGTTACGCACAGAAAGCTGCATGGGCAAAGGAGAATCCTGAAAAGGCTCAACTCCTGGAAGAGTGGTTCAGCGGTAAAGCTCCCAAGATTGACTGGAGTCTCGTACAGCAGAAGGCAGGTGCCGCTACACGTGGTGCAAGCGCTACCGTACTCGGTGTATTAGCAGAACAGGTGCCCAACATGATCTGCGCCTCTGCCGACCTTTCAAACTCAGATAAGACCGACGGATTCCTCAAGAAGACCCACAACATCGTACGTGGCGATTTCAGCGGTGCCTTCTTCCAGGCTGGTGTTGCCGAGCTCACCATGGCATGCTGCTGCATCGGTATGGCTCTCCACGGAGGTGTAATCCCTGCATGCGGCACATTCTTTGTATTCTCCGACTATATGAAACCTGCCGTACGTATGGCTGCCCTCATGGAACTCCCCGTGAAATTCATCTGGACCCACGATGCCTTCCGCGTAGGTGAAGACGGACCTACCCACGAGCCTGTAGAGCAAGAGGCACAGATTCGTCTGATGGAGAAACTCAAGAACCACCACGGCAAGAACTCCGTACTCGTTGTACGTCCTGCCGATGCAGAAGAGACCACCGTATGCTGGCGCATGGCGATGGAGAATACCGATACTCCTACCGCCCTAATCTTCTCACGTCAGAATATCGACATGCTGCCCGCAGGCAACGACTACAGCCAGGCCACCAAGGGTGCTTATGTCGTAGCAGGTAGCGACGAAGACTACGATGTCATCCTGCTCGCTTCTGGTTCTGAGGTATCTACCCTTGAGGCAGGTGCTGACCTGTTGCGCAAAGACGGCGTGAAGGTTCGCGTAGTCAGCGTACCCTCAGAAGGTCTGTTCCGTAGCCAGCCTAAGGAGTATCAGAAGAGCGTTCTCCCCGCAGGCAAGAAGAAGTTTGGTATGACCGCAGGGCTTCCCGTCACCCTCGAAGGTCTCGTAGGAGCCGACGGTACTGTATGGGGGCTCAACAGCTTCGGCTTCTCTGCTCCCTACAAGGTGCTCGACGAGAAACTCGGTTATACTGGCGAAAACGTCTATAAGCAGGTAAAAGCCCTGTTGGCATAAACAATCTCAAAACACAATTAATATGGAAGTAAAGACAGTTGGCGTGGCATGCGACCACGCAGGATTCGCTCTCAAGAAGTATGTGCTTCAGTATCTTGAAGAGCATGGTTATGCCTATAAGGACTACGGCACATGGAGTGACGCCTCTGTCGATTATCCCGACTTCGGTCATGCTTTGGCAGAAGGCATCGAGAGCGGCGAGGTATATCCAGGTATAGGCATCTGCGGTTCAGGCGAAGGTATTGCCATGACCCTCAACAAGCATCAGGGTGTTCGTGCCGGACTGGCTTGGATTCCTGAGATTTCCCACCTCATCCGTCAGCACAACGATGCCAACGTCCTGGTCATGCCAGGTCGTTTCATCGACAACAAGATGGCAGAGAAGATTATGGACGAATTCTTCAAAACCACTTTTGAAGGCGGTCGCCATCAGAAGCGTGTTGACAAGATTCCCGTAACTCGCTAAACCGGTAACGGGAGGTATCCCCCTCCCCGTCTCCCACATAGATTCCCGACCCACCATCATAGGTGCGGTCGGGATTTTTTGTATTCCCTCCGAAAAGGTTGCACCTTACACAGAATAAACCATTAAACTTCTGTAATCATAACGACAAACAAATCTCCAACAGAATGGGCACAGACACTTGATGATGAAGTAATAGCATCTGCCTTGTTGGATCGTTTACGGTACAAATGTGAAGTGATAAACTTAAAGGGAAGCAGTTATAGAATGGAGAACAGACAGACAATTTTCGATAAAAATAGTAAAAATAAACTGGTGTGTTAACTTTACGAAAAATTGGTGGGGTTAAATTTGCTTATTACAATGGAGCAGTGAGAGCAGAGAATAAAACAAAAATTATTCTTTGCCGAGTGAGACAAAAACAACCTATGGTGTAAATCTTATGCTAGAATCTTTAGAATAATCTTTAACTAGAATCACAGATCATAAATCAGAAATAAAAGTCCGCGGTATCTGTGGGATGTTAAAAAGGTAGGGTACATGAGAGGTACATAAAGAAAATGTGTGTTCTCTTTGCTTTCGCTGCTTCAAAATTTGGATATTAAAAGTCTATATCGTATCTTTGCAAGCGAATTAAGAAAAACGAAAAAAGAAAGATATGAAAGATTCTTCAACGAAAAAAGCATTAAATCTGAAAACACTTACTAAGAGTTCGGTATGGGACGTGCAGGAAAACGACATCTTCCGCATTTTGGACGGCGGCAGTAAAGACCCCGACTTCAAGGAAAATATCCGTCGCTACACAGACATCATACGCTCTGCATTCAATGTAGAAGAAATAAAGAAAGACTCTCCTGCTATTCGCGCTGCCTACGAGAAACAAGGATATAAGGTTGGAGCATTCTCTATCGATGAGAATGCAAAAATGATTATTGCCATCCGTAAACGCCCTATTATGCGCGTTACTGACCTGACCTACGAAAATATCCGCCACATTACTGCTTCCAAACTTATGGAGGTGCTGGAACGTAATTTCGGAGGTGGATGGGACTCACTGTCACAGTCTATCCAAGACATCATAGAAAGCGGTTTTGAAATCTCTACCACTACCTTGCCCAAAGACAGACTCCATAAGAAAGGTGGTATGTATGAAAAGAAAGTCGCTGATGGCTTTGAGGTTCTTGAAGTAGAAAAAGGTACATGGGTTGAGGCGATCTTCGCAAAACTTAAACCAGAGACTATTAAACCAAAAATGAAATTTGAAACTCACGACGAGGACGAAATCCCTGAAGACAATTACAACAGTCCTGACGAGGATGACGATTCGTTTGACGATGACGTGATGAACGAAGATAATTATCGTACCACTTTTGAGATTGAAAGTGATCCCGACGAAGAGGCGGAAGGTATTTCCGATTTCGGCGGAGAAGATTAAAAAACACGGATAAAACACCAAATAAAATGGTGGAAAAGGGCTTCAAATGATGAATTTGAGGCTTTTTTTATGTTTTTTCAAAAAAAAACTCAGAAAAGTTTGGTGGAATAAAAAAAACGTCGTACCTTTGCAACCGCAAACAAGAAAACAACGCGCTTGTAGCTCAGTTGGTAGAGCACCTGACTCTTAATCAGGGTGTCCAGGGTTCGAACCCCTGCAGGCGTACAAAGAGAGAAAAAGAATATTTTTCTCTCTTTTTTTGTATCTTACCTACCCGATTAATGGCCCACACGGATTACGGGGGCTCAGTAGATAATTAGTGGGGGTAAGCGTATATCATGGAAAGTCTGTAGAGAAAGAATTTCTCATCCCTAATTCCCCTTAGTGCTGCCCTGAAGGACTTGACTTTGGCATTGAAAGACTC
>Ga0129312_1000254_pt1 | contig 52165 bp, 46 predicted proteins | sample O827metagenome_FD_94434 | JGI IMG/M metagenome (GOLD analysis project Ga0129312, IMG submission 94434) | Orangutan group fecal microbial communities from Wisconsin, USA - O827 metagenome | ecosystem: Host-associated > Mammals > Digestive system > Large intestine > Fecal | place: USA: Wisconsin... | reverse complement strand
TTTTCCCTCCTTATGGGGAGTTATATTTGTTACGCTTTCAGTATAACGAATGGTTTAAAACTGGCATAACAAAGTGGGGAATTTTCTCCGCCAAAAGTGGGTATTTTTATTATGCCATTCACACATAAGAACCTTGCGATATCCTTAAAGGAGCAGGCGGCGTTTAGGGAACGTTCAATGTACTTACGGTCCTCAAGAGAAAGATGTTTCTGGTTGCCAGGTATATATTTGCTCATAGAGCCTCCTTCTACTGCTGTCAGAAGGCAGATATGAGTATACCACTAATGTGTGAAAGACTAAACTCTACTTATGCAGGAGTTAATTCCACCGCATAAGCGGACGGTGGAATTAACTTTTGAAATTTTCAATTGCCATAATCCATAGTGATACTCCTTTACATTTCTGCTATTATTTTATATAATGGATGATAGTAATGTAATTCACAAAAGTATTAATCACAGATGTATTAGGGGCTATAAGTAAGTGGATAAAATGATGTGATGAATATTTACCTTATGATTTACAATTCATGTTGAAAATTGTGGAAACGAGGAATTATATAGGGTATAATTAAAAGAAAAATGTCATGGAGAATATATTATGAATGATTTACAAGTTTATTTGAAAGAGAGATTAGCAGATTTTAATAAAACCTATAATGCAGAGTATCATTTAAACTCATATTTTGATAGACATATAAAACAGCAATGGAAAGATGACTATGAAAGAGTAAGAGGTCAGTGGCAGTTTGTAAGAAGTGTTTCTGATGTAAAAGGATATGTAAATGGTTTTGTAGGGACAGTGAAACAATATCAAAATGTAAACGGATTATTTACTGATGCCTATGATATGGACTTGGCTTTATATAAAGCAGTGTCAGCAATTCAAAAAATGGCTCAATGCTATGATTTTGAAGATTTTGATTTTCATACATTTGGAAAAGAAGATATAGATAATGTGTTTACTACATTATACCAATGGTTAGAAGAAATGAAAAATGTAAATATGCGTAGAGCAATGCAAGAATAAAGGCAAAGGAGATAAAGTTATGGCACTTATTAAATGTCCTGAATGTAGTAAAGAAATTAGTGACATGTCAGATAAGTGTATTCATTGTGGTTTTCCACTTGATGAGTATATACATGATAAAGATATGAGTGTTACTTCCGAAAAAAGTGCAACAATAGTAATGGGCGAAATGGGAAAATCAACAATGGAAACTCAAAAAATATCGGTTAAGAAAATAGTTATAGGTATAATTGTTTGTATTGCTTTTGCGTTGATACTTATGTTAATGAATAACTATAACATGGAAGAACAGCAAAAAGAGTATGCAAACAGAGCAATAGAATTATATTTAGAAGGTAATTATAAATCTGCTTTAAATATGTATGATAAAATTGACAACAAAAATATATTGGGAGATTACGCAGAAAAAATTATATTTATGAACAATATAGGGGAGTATATATATGAAGTAGAAATTAATACACCAGCGGATGGTGATTATGTAAATATGTACATCGGGGATAAGGTAAAACAAGAGTTGGCAATTTCAGATTTGCTTTGCTATTTAATAGGACAATATGCTAATGCGGAAAAAATTGGTTGCGATAAAGTACTTTGGAATATTATGAAAGAATATGCTCAGTTATATGTAAACTATGAAAATATTTCAATAAAGCAACTATTAAATAATTGCAGAAGTGATACAAATGATAATAAGGAGTTGTTTTTTCCTTTAGCCCAAGAAGATGCAAGCAGAATTGATGAACTAATTGAGCAATTAAATGATGAATTAGATTATAATTATGCTGATAACAATTTTGATAATTATATCTCTCAACGAGAAGAACATCAAAAATCAGAATATGACGCTTCGCATCCCATTCAGGTAACAAATGATGATTGTAAAATTACTCATAGCAGAGGATATTATTATTGTAATGGAACAGTCCATAATGTAAGCGGATCTACACACTATTATGTTAAGGTTAAAGTTACTTACTATGATAAAAATGATGAAGTTTTGACAACTGATTGGACATATGCAGTGAGTTCAGAGGGGATTAAGGGTGGTGAAAATCAACAATTTCAAATTATGACAAAGGTAGATGGTGATGTGGAAAAGTTTAAAGTTGAAATTTTAGAATATAAATAATCAAGTTGTTTAAGGATTACGGCATAATACCGTAGTCCTTTTTTAATGCGCAAATACATGGGAAATCCCATTTATAAATAGAAAAGAGTTTTGAGTGTCATAACTCAAAAGTATTGACACCGAAAATGAACTATAGTAAATAGGGACATAGAAAGGTGTCATAACTTAGTGTCAAAAGTGAAAGGAGATTTTACTGTGATTTATGGATATGCGAGAGTAAGTACAAAGGGACAAGCAAAGGATGGTAACAGTTTAGAACCACAAGAGAAAGCATTGAAAGAATTTGGTGCGATTGAAATATTTGTTGATGCTTTTACAGGCACAAAAACTGATAGACCAGAATTTGATAAATTGATGAATAAATTACAGAGTGGAGATACACTTATTGTTACCAAATTAGACAGATTTGCACGAAGTATGTCACAAGGTAGTGAATTGGTATCTGAATTAATTGATAAAGGAATTAAGGTCTATATTCTTAATATAGGTATAATGGATAATACATCATCGTCAAAGTTGATTAGAAATGTATTTTTTGCATTTGCTGAATTTGAAAGAGATATGATTATTGAAAGAACAACAGAAGGAAAAGCGATTGCAAAGCAAAATCCAGATTTTAGAGAAGGTAGACCAAAAAAATATAAAAAAGCACAGATAGAACATGCATTGAGTTATTGGATAATGGGTTCGCCAGTTCTGAGATACCATGCAGAGAAAGAGTGTAAGAAGGTAGTAAAAGCTATCAATGAGGCAGAAGCTTTTGATTCTGTAAGGGAACAGAGGAAACCAATTATATTTGAAGATGTATACCCACACGCAATACGTCATACCTTTTGTAGTCGTTGTTTTGAAAAGGGCATGAATCCTAAAGTTGTACAAGCATTGATGGGACACCAACACTATAGTACAACGATTGAAATATATACTCATGTTACAGAGCAGAAGTTTGATGATGAGATTGCTAAGTTTGGAAATGCGATTAACTAAAGTTTTATCAAAGAAATCTTGAAATATAAGCAGACATAAGGTATCATATACTTAGTAATAATGAAAATAATTTGCTTGCTATTGCGTATACTATATTTTAGGAAGGACTGATTTTATGGCTGTTGTAGTAAAAAAAGATTATCAGAGAGCTTTCGATGAGCAGAAAAAAGAAGTTCGCAGTCTTGTAATGGCTGGATTAGAACAAATCAAAGAGGGTAAAACCAAAGACTTTAATTCTGTATGTGACAGATTGGAGAAGAAGTATAGGAATGAAGCAATATAAAATAGAAATCACTGATTTGGCAGAAAAAGATTTAGAAAATGCAGGTGATTATATTGCTTACGAATTAAAAAATCCCAGTGCTGCTGAAAATACTGTAAGTAGTATAAGAAAACAGATAAATTCTTTGGTGGATTTTCCTGAACGTAATGAATTAGATGAAGATGAGGTACTTGCCCAATTAGGTGTCCGTATAGATTATTATAGAAATTATAAGATTTATTATATTATTTCAGAGGACACCATATACATAGTAAGAATACTGCATATGTTAGTGGATAGTCGGGCATGGTTATATCGCACATTTGGATTAAATACGTAGAAGTGTAATAATACCCAATTTCAAGAAACTGTACCCAAATCAGAGATTGCATAAGTGAAAGGATAATTAATCGGCGAAGTTACATTTTACCCATTTAAAACTTGGGTACGATATAATGAATAAATGGCAGCAGAGCCAATAAATAAGCCATTTCTGATAAAATAGTTTGCAAAGCAGATGGCAGGAAACTAAGTAATCTGCTTTTGATATAGTACAGTTATCATAGGTTAAAACCCTTGAGATTATTGAATGTTCAATAATTTCAAGGGTTTTTTTGTAGTATTCATCAGGCTTAAGAAAAAACGCAATATGGGCGCAAAAGCTGAAATTAATATTTTGCAAACAAAAGTCAAACAAAGAGTAAACAATAGCATGGTATTTTTACAATATCAAATAAAACAAATGAAAAGGAGATAAAAAAATGGCAAAATCAAAGTTAGTACAAGCAAATGAGAAAATTGCTGAAAATGTAGTTAGCGGTTACAAGAAAATTGAGGAAGGGGTAGTCGGAGGCTATAAAAAAATCGAGGAAGGAGCAGTGGGAGGCTTCAATAAAATTGCGGATAAGTTCGTAGACAATTTTTTGACCAGAGAAGGCGAGTCGGTTGAAGAGGCAAAAGAAAGATTAGCCGCAGAGCAGAAGGCACAGCATGCAGCCTCAGAGGCAAGAAGAAAGGCAGGTATCAAATAATGAAGAAAAGCACATTTGTAGCCATGATTTTAGGAACAATCGGAGGTATTCTGTTTGCACTTGGAATGTGCATGGCATTGATTCCTGAGTGGAATGCGTTCAGACCGGGTGTTATTATGGGAGTGATTGGAGCAGTCGTGCTGCTGATTATGGTATTTGTATGGCGAAGAATGGAGAATAAAGAACCAATCAAGCTGTCAGGAAAAGTGATAGGTGCAACGCTGCTGGGAATTGTTGGTGCCCTGCTGTTAGGTGTCGGTATGTGCCTTACAATGGTATGGAGCCATATGGTTGTCGGAATTGTAATCGGAATCGTTGGTATTGTTGTGCTACTTGGTCTGATTCCTTTTATCAAAGGCTTAAAGTAAAAAGGTTTAAAATGAATCAAGGTGCGGTGGAAGTAAAGTCCGCCGCATCTTTTTGCGTGTAACAGCGAGGTGCTAAGCTTTCACACAAACGGTATGTGTTCACACTTTGGACATATTTTACAAACAAAATTCAAACAAATCTGGTTTATAATAAAAGGAACAGTTACATAAAAGGAAAATTCATTTATGAAAACCCCAAAAGAAACAAAGAAGAAAAAAATAAGCAGATACATTCCTTCATTACGTTTACGATATCGGATTCTCTTGTATTTTGTGACGATTGTCTTCATTGCGCTTGCTCTGTTAAATGCGGCACTTGCTTGTTTTCCCTATTTTGCAGGCATAATATTTTATGTGCTGGCAGCCGTTACTCTTACTGCAAGCTGTTATTATGTCGTTATTCATATCAGAAAGGACATCAGGGAGATTATAAAACCTGCAATCGCAGCAAATCCGTATACGAATAAAGTAACAACCGATTACAGGTGGAGAACCATTTTGTTTGCGGTGCCCGGCATGGTAAGTAATATTATCTTTGCAGCATTTAACGGGGTAATCGGAATCACCAGTCATTCGGCGTGGTTCGGCACACTGTCGGCATACTATATTTTGTTAAGTATTATGCGGGCAGGAATTGTCCGACAGGAAAGAAAGCTTGCTGTCATCAAGGAAAAGGGGGAGCATATAAGGCGGGAACTGTCTGTTTATCGCAGGAACAGTGTGTTGTTTATATTTATGGCAGTCGTATTGGCGGGAGCGGTTATTCTGCTACAAAATTCTCAGGGGGGTAAAAATTATCCCGGGTTTACGATATATGCAGTGGCGACATATACTTTTTATAAGATTATCACGTCTACGATACAGGTGATTAAGGTGGGAAAAAGAAAATCGCCGCTTCTGTCCATCACCAGAAGAATCGGATATATTGATGCCTGTGTGTCCATTCTGACACTTCAGACAGCGATGTTTGCTTCTTTTGCTGATGGAGAGGAGGAATTGATAAAGCTGATGAATGGAATAACCGGCACGGTTGTGTGTGTTATGGTTTTAGGTTTAGGAATACAGGGTATCTACTCCTCAAGAAAAGAAAAACAATTTGCGAAAAGGAGGGAATCGAGATGATTCATATACTTGTAGTAGAGGATGATGCAAGCTTAAATCAGATTGTCTGCACCTATTTAAATGACAGCGGATTTCAGGCAAAGGGGTGCCTGTCTGCAAATGAGGCATATGAGGAAATGTATAATCATCTGTATGAGCTTATTATTTCAGATATTATGATGCCGGAAATTGACGGGTTTGAATTTGCCCAGACCGTCAGACAGGTAAATAAAACCATTCCCATTTTATTTATGTCGGCAAAGGATGATTTGCCGTCCAAACAAAAGGGTTTTCAGCTAGGAATTGACGATTACATGGTAAAACCCATTGAACTGGATGAATTGCTGCTTCGCGTCAGGGCACTGCTTCGCAGGGCAAATATAGAAATGGAACGGAAAATTACAGTAGGCAATCTGGAGCTGGATGCGGATGGAATGAGTGCAATGATTGATGGGGAAGAAATCAGCCTTACCACAAGAGAATTCAATATCATATATAAACTGTTATCCTATCCGAAAAAGACATTTTCCAGAGCACAGCTCATGGACGAATTTTGGGGCATAGACAGCGATACCAGTCTTCGTGCCGTAGATGTGTATGTTACAAAGCTTAGGGATAAACTGTCGGGGTGTGACGGCTTTAAGATTGTAACAGTAAGAGGTCTGGGATATAAGGTGGTATTAGTATGAGAAAAGGACAAGATAAAAATTATGGCTCAGTGAAGGAGAGCAGGTTTCCCCTTTCGCTCTTTGCAATCTATCTGGTGGTACTTCTTTGGATGTCCGGCGTTCATACAGGATTGATTGTGTTTATGAACCGCACCGAGTGGAATGTGGTGATTCAGAGTTTGGTTCCAATGATTTACTGGGGAATGGTTGCAGTGGCGCTTACCTTGTTTGCCAGAAGAAAAATCCGTACCACCTATGAAGAACCCATGCATAAGCTGGCAGAAGCCACCAGCCGGGTAGCAAACGGGGATTTTTCCGTGTATGTTCCTACACTTCATACACATGATAAACAGGATTATCTGGATGTCATGATTATGGATTTTAATAAGATGGTAGAAGAATTGGGAAGCATTGAAACACTGAAGACCGATTTTGTGTCAAATGTATCCCATGAAATGAAGACGCCCATAGCTATTATCAAGAATTATGCAGAGCTGCTGAAAGCAGAACATATCACAGAAGAGCAGAGAAAAGAATATGCAGAAAATATTGAAGGAGCAGCAATGCGGCTATCCAATTTAATCAGTAATATTCTGAAGCTGAATAAGCTGGAAAACCAGAGGATAACCCCTGAAGTAGAGGTTTATAACGTGTGCAGACAATTATGTGAATGTATCCTCCAATTTGAAGATGCGTGGGACGAAAAGGAAATAAATCTGGAAACAAAGATAGAAGATGTGGCGATGGTGGAAGCGGACGAGAGTCTTCTGGAGCTTGTGTGGAATAATCTTTTGTCCAATGCCATCAAGTTTACGGAGCCGGGAGGAACCATCACGGTGAAACAGACCTTGGGTGAAGGTCTTGTAAAAATATCTGTTTCAGACACGGGATGCGGGATGGACAGTGATATCATGAATCATATATTTGACAAGTTTTATCAGGGCGATACTTCTCATTCAAAAGAAGGAAACGGACTAGGTCTGGCATTGGTAAAACGGGTGCTGGAGCTATTAGATGGTGATATTCAGGTTTTCAGTGAAACAGGAAAGGGGAGTACCTTTCTTGTGACCCTGCCGGCGGCAGGCGTATCTGAAAATGAGGCTGGAGGAAATCGGTAATGGAAGATATGGGAACAAGGAAAAAGGAATTTATAGGATATGAATATAAAGAGGTAAATACAGATAATAGCAAAGTATCCTTCCTATTGGATGGATATGAGAACTTTGGCTGGGAATTAGATGGGAATGTTACAGAGGCTTCCATAGAAAACAGAATTCCTCAGAAACAAAATGCAGTAGTCCTGCGGCTCAAACGAAACAGGAAGATTGTAAATAAGATGGAGCTTACAAGGCTTCAGAGAAATTTTGAAAGCTGTGTCAGAGAAATTGAAATGCTGGAAAAATCAAAAACCTCGGCAGCGACTGTGTATGCACTTATTATAGCAGTTTTAGGAACAGCATTTATGGCGGGGGCAACCTTTGCAGTGACCGCACAGCCGCCTCATGTAATCCTGTGTATATTGCTTGCCATACCGGGCTTTATCGGGTGGATACTTCCCTATTTTGTGTATAAGAGGGTGCTTGGAAGGCAGACAGAGAAAGTAACACCGCTGATAGAAGAAAAGTATGATGAGATTTATGAGATATGCGAAAAGGGAAGCCGATTATTATCCTGACAAACACATCATATCAAAATGAAAATTCATTTACCGGCATTGGTGGCAATGGATTATGAATGAATCATCTTGCTGCGATATGCAGATGGAGTCACACCTATTAATTTTGCAAAAGTACGGTTATAATAGCTGATATTATTAAACCCATGTGACAAGGCAATCTCTGAGACAGAGAGAGTTGTTTGCGACAGTGCAATACAGCTTTGCTGAATACGGTAGCGTACAAGATAAGCGATAGGAGCGCTTCCGGTCAGTGATTTAAAGGCGCGACAAAATTCACTAACGCTTAAGAAGGCACAGGCTGCAAGCATAGAAAGTGTAATTTCCTCCTGATAGTGAGTATGGATAAAGTCAAGGGCAGGTTCCAGTCTGGAGGCAAGCTTTGTGAGATTTTGCTTTGTTGGAATGAGACTGATATGATTCTTATATAACTGCTCCCACATAAAAAATGAAGTGCCTAACACATAAAGTTCATTTTGTCCGGAAGCCAAGAACAAGGACTGTAAATAGTGCAGGATGGTGTCCTGCCAGCCGATAGAGCTTTTCAGTGTTGTAACGTAGGCAAGGTTATTATGCCTGATAGGAAGAATATAGGTATTATATAAATGAGCATTAAAGGAGGATATCACATCTGTAGACAATACAAAAGCATAAAATGCGACGGGAGAAGCAGTATTTCGTATAGCCTGATGCATAAGTCCCGGCGGAATAAAAATGCCTTCTCCTGCTTTTAAAGAAAAATATTTGTCTTCTACATAAAAGGTCACATCTCCGGAGACTAAAAACAAAAATTCCATTTCATCATGCCAGTGAAGATAAAGAGCCTGAGTATATCCGGAAGGAACCTCAGTATAATGAACAGAATATGGTACAGATTCTGTCTTATGTGTAATATTTTCATGAAATTCTGTGTTAGTATGTGGAGTCATGAGAATTGTTTGCTCCTTTGTGATTTATTCGACCCACTGCTTGCAGCGGGGTATTTGACTTGCGAATCTAAGTAACAAGGATATTATACCATTGGCTACAATGGAAAGCAAGATAGTGCAATTTTTAAATAAAAAACAGCAAGTAAACAGGGAATCCTTTTAGTATAATTAAGCAAGAAGAAGCAGACTATCTGCAAATTTTATGATAGAAGGAGAAGAACTTATGGGCAAAATAGTGTTAGAAGAAAAAAGACTGGTTTTTCAAAGAAGGGATGAGCTTGTTGTTATTGAACCATATGGAGCAAACTGTCTGCGTTGTCGTGCAACGAGGAATTCTAAAATCTCGGAGGAAAACTGGACATTACTGCCACCGGCAACAGAAGATAGCTGCAGGGTAGAAGGAGACGAAAAATTTGCTTCAATTACCAACGGAGATATCAAAGTAACCTTGGAAGCAGGTATGCCATGGTATGGTGGAATTATTTGCTATTATAGAAAGGACAAGTTAATTTTAAAAACAAAATACGAAGGAGATTATGTCAATAATTATGTGCATGTGGAAGGCGATTGTTATACAACAAAGGTAATTTTTGAGGCAAATGAAGGAGAACATTTTTATGGCTTAGGACAGGAAACAGAGGATGCCTTTGATAGGAAGGGAAGCACGTGTAATTTAGTTCATTATAATACAAAATCTACGCTTCCGTTTTTATATTCTTCCTTAGGATATGGATTCTTTTGGAATAATCCTTCGCCGGGTAGATGTGAAACAACGCGAAATCATACCATGTGGTGCAGTAATAGTACATATCAGGCAGATTATTTGGTGTTTGTTGGTGACACGCCGGCGGATATCATGAGAACGTATGCTGATTTGACGGGATATGCACCGAAGTTTCCTGATTGGGCAGCCGGTTTCTGGCAGTGCAAATTACGCTATGAAAGTCAGGAAGAATTGTTGAATGTGGCAAGGGAATATAAAAAGCGTGGAATACCGATTGATGCTATTGTAATTGACTATTTCCACTGGACAGAGCAAGGAGAGTGGAAGTTTGATTCGAAATACTGGCCGGACCCAAAGGCAATGTGTGACGAATTGAAAAATATGGGAATAAAGCCGATTGTTTCTATTTGGCCTACAATCAATCCCAACAGTGAAAATTATGAAGAAATGAATGAAAAAAATATGTTGGTTCGTACGGAAAACGGACAGTATGGGACCTTTTCTTTTTATGGACAACAGACATTTATAGACACCATGAACCCGCAGACAAGAAAGTTTGTGTGGGACAAAATTAAAAAGAATTATTATGCCTGTGGAATTCAAAATTTCTGGTTAGATGAGGCAGAACCGGAAGTACACCCGCAACAATTTGGACATCTGCATTTTTATCTTGGAAATGGTGCCCAAACGGCATTATTATATCCATACTACTATGTTAAGATGGTGTATGAGGGGTTACAAGAAGAGGGTGAGGAAGAAATTATTTCCCTGACACGGGCGGCTTATCCGGGAAGCCAAAAATATGGTGCAGCCGTCTGGAATGGGGATATTATGTCCGATTGGAGGGCGTTAAAACAAAGTGTTACAAGCGGCTTATCCATGGGAATGTGTGGCATTCCTTGGTGGAACAGTGATATCGGCGGCTTTTTGTGTGGAGATACAGAGAGTGAGGAATTCAGAGAGTTAATTGTCCGCTGGTTTCAGTTTGGTTTGTTTTCTCCGATTATGCGCCTGCATGGTTCAAGACTTAGAACACCAAATCAAGAAGAGCCTAATCCGGGGATTATTGAACGGAGCGGCGGACCAAATGAAATTTGGTGCTTTGGTGACGAAAACTATGAGACAATTAAAAAGCTGATTGAAACAAGGGAAAGGCTGAAGCCGTACATTATGAAATATATGAATATTGCAAGCGAAAGCGGTTCACCGATTATGCGGCCAATGTTCTATGATTTTTATGAGGATGAGATATGTTATACCTTAGAAGACCAGTATATGTTCGGGGAAGATATTTTGTTTGCACCTATTATGAATCGTGGTCAGGTGGAAAGAACTGTATATTTGCCGGAAGGAGAATGGAAATCAGTGATTGATAAAAGGGTTTATCATGGTAAGCAGACGATTAACGTTCATGCAAAGTTAAACCAATACATTGCATTTGTAAAAGACGGTAGTGATGTATGGAATGTTTTTGAAGCATAGAGATGTCCTTTATTTGAGAGGAGAACGGATATGTATTTAAAAATTGGCACACGGGAAGCGGAAGAATATTATCCCAAGACTATGGCAAATAGTATCCATTTTTGGTATAGCGAGGATAAGAACAACTGGGAAGCTTTGAATCAAAATTATGGAATACTGTTTGCAAAGGCAATTATTCGCGATAACAATACGATAGAAGAAAGGTGTTTAATTGCACCTGCGTTTATTAAAACAGAAAAAGGTTATGGCATTATTGCTGAATGTGTAGATGCAAATGATGCTATAGTAGAGCAAGGAAAAGTTTTACTATGGCTTACAGATGATTTTATTAATTTTGAAGAAAAGGGACTTGTAGAAAGGAGATTAGTTGCAAGCGAAATAGAAATACCTGTTGAAATTATCGAACTGTCAGAAGAACTTGGAAACAGAATAATTACTAAATGGACACCTATATCCAGTGTTGCAGTTGAGCTTCCTAAGAGCATAACAATTAAAAACTGGGAGGAATTGGAACAGATTAAAGCAACGGTAGTTTATAGCGAAGGTTCTATTGATAGAAAAAGAATATCATGGGATTTACAGTCTGTTGAGAAAATGGCAGAAGCCAAGTGGTTGGTACGGGGTCACATTTTAGCTCCACGGTATGAGTTCCCCTTAGCAAGTGGTTATGCCGACCCGATGATTTTTCAATGGGAGAATTCGTGGTATTATGTTGCAACAAATGATAATAAAAACGCAATAGGCATTTATGTGAGGAAGGCAGAAAGTATTCAAAAATTGTTTGATGCTGATACAGAGGAACATTGTATTCTGGATTATGATGAAGAACGAAATCTGATTCAGACATTCTGGGCACCGGAATTTCATGTAATAGGAGAAAATGTGTATTTACTGTTTGCAGTAAGCGGTAAGGAATTTAATCCGCAGTCTCATATAATGAAATTAAAAAAGGATGGAAATATTCTTTGTAAAGAAGATTGGGAAGCACCTGTCAGAGTGATAAAAAAGGACGGAGCGTATCTTGCAGAAAAGGGAATCACGTTAGATATGACATATTTTCAAGTGGGTAGTAAAGCTTATTTTGTGTGGTCATATCGTTATGGAATAGGAACGAAAGAAGATACCGGCTCAATGCTTTATATTGCGGAAATTAATGAGAAAGAACCATGGAAATTAATAAGTGCTCCGGTGTTATTGTCCCGCCCTTTATATGCATGGGAAAATCATAGCGGAACAATCAATAATGAAGGTCCTTTTGCACTAATATCCGGAGATAAGATTTATCTGTTCTATTCTGGCGGAGCAGCAGGAGGGTATTCTTATGTGGTTGCATATCTGTCAGCGAATATACATGATGATTTGCTGAATCCTGATAGTTGGGAAAAAGTGAAAACTCCGTTGCTATCGTACTGCTCTCAGGATAGAATATATGGTCCGGGGCATAATTCCTTCTATGTGGATGAAGAGGGGAAAATCTGGGTGGCTTATCACGCACAGGCAAGTCCAAAAGGAGGCGCTCGTTGTACTGCAATTAATCGTGTGCAGCTGGATAACGAAGGAGTTCCAATACTTAATCTGCCTGCAGAAAGAGATTTGGCAGGTCAACTTCGTGAGGTGATGATTGAAGTAAATATGATGGATTAAAATAGCTAAATTCCTACCCGGCAACCAGCACCCACCCCTTAAACCAACGCAGCCACTTATCAACAAATGCCGCTTCCACAGGCTGACCGGACAGGACCGGATAGAACAGTACAAACAGCAAAAAGGCGGCAAGCCCATAAAGGCTTAGGCAGAGGACAAAACTGCGGGGAGACAGTCTTTTCTTCCACTGCATAATGCTGTGTACAATCATCATGACCACGAAGAACACGCTGGGGAAGTAATGATAAATAAAGGTAATGCGGGTTACGAAAAACCAGGGCAGATACTGCGCCAGATAACCGACGGTTAAGAAGGCAGCGTATCTGTCCTTTTTGGCTATGGCAAGGTAAAGCACATACAAGAAGGCGGGAATGCCCACCCACCACACAAGCGGGTTGCCAAAGGCACTGATGCCCTCCCTCACGGTGTCACTTACGATGCCGGAGAAGTACCAGATAGGGCGCGTCATGAGGGGCCATTCATAAAAGGCGGAGGAGAAGGCGTGAGTTGCCTCCAGGCCGCTGTGGTAGCCAAACATCAGACTTTGATTTGCCAAAGTCCGGGTGAAAAGACCGTTACCCGTGCCATCTTGAAAGGGCAGGTAGGACAGCAGATAAATGATGGCAGGGATACAGACGAAAAAGCCCATGCAGAACAGGATTGTTTTCTTTACATTTGGAATAAAGCTCTTGATGATGTGGGCATGTAAGATGCCTGAGGTGCTTCCCTTCGGCTGGGAAAGGGCATAACGATATTCCTGCATGCGTTTGTACAGAGTGGCAAAGAAAATAACAGCAAGACCTGCTCCGGCATACATTCCTGTCCATTTGCAGGCAATGCCAAGTCCCATACAGATGCCGCTTGCACCCAGAGGAAGCAGGGTTTTGCGAAGGGGAGTATCGTAAAAGCTAAGGCAGCTGTATTCATACATAAAATAATACATGAGAATCACAAAAAAGGTAATGTACACATCAATGGTGGCAATTCTTGTCTGCGTAAAATGCATGAAATCAAAGGCGAAAAGTGTGCAGGCAAGTGCTGCGGCAGGAGTGCTTTTTGTAAGGCGCTTGCCAAAGAGATAAGCTATGGGAACCATGGCAATGCCAAAGAGAGTGCCTACAATACGCCAGCCAAAGGGGGTCATGCCGAAAATTGCAATTCCTATGGAAATTAATATTTTCCCCAAAGGCGGGTGTGTGTTTTCATAGCTGTAAAGCCCATGTAAATACTCATAGGCAGTGCGTGCATGATATATTTCATCAAAATACATACTGTTACGGAAGCTGCTGCGCTCAGGGCATAGTCCGGCTTCATCAAATAGAGTTGGATAATCGGCAGAGTTTAGCGGGGTAAGGATATTTCCCTGTGAATCCAAAAATGTAAGCTCCAGCAGTGAGGCAGCGGTATCAAGCAGAGTGAGTCTCATATAACGGGAGGAGCCATTAAAAGAAAGGGTCTGCCATGTGAACACATTATCCAACATGATTTCCTCCGGAAAACTCCATGCTTCCTCATATTGAGCTTTGCTTTCCACAAAAAAGCGGCGCTCCTGTGAGGGAGCAATATAATAGGACAGAGCAGCAGGTGAGGTGTTTTCGCCAAAATCCAACACAATTATTTCTCCCTGATTTAACTCATAGGCAGTTTGGGGAGCGGAGGTACAGCCTAAGTCATAAAGGGCAAAGCAGCTGTACAGTATAGTAATTGCTGAAAGCAACAACCAGTCTGATTTGCGGAGGGAAAGCTTTTTCTCAGAGGGCACCACCGGAATCAGCAGATTCCCTTGCCCTGTGCTTGAAGTACCCGCAGTAAGAAGCTGTTTGGTCACATTCTTTTTGCCATAGAAGCGTACAATAACGGAATAAAAATAAAGGGTACACAGCACCATGCCGGCGGACACGAGCACAAGGATGGGTGCCTTGCGGTCATAATTTTGAGGGTCATAGAAAAACATAATATGTGCTGTATTGTAAAAGTGCAGCACGGAAAATGCCCCATAGCATAAAAAGACAGACCTTGCAGGCTTGTAGAGAAATGCAAAAAGCAGCAAAATTAAGCCGGGATACAGATATCGTTCGTGCATGCGCACGGAAAATACAAACATAGTAAGGATAATAAAGGCACCCAAAAGAGGATATTTGGTGTTATCCCCTTTGCAGCGCAGGCTGATAACGAAGGTGAACAATACAATCAGCAAAATGACAATTAGCCCCCATGTCTTACAGCTGAAGAAGAGGAAGGTATTGTCCTGACTAATCCAGTTGAAGCCAAGAAAGCCCCAGAAATTATAGGCATTCACTGCCGCATAAGGGTAGGAGCTAAGGGTTTGGGTATATTGGGCGAAAACCTTGTCGAGTCCAAAGGGCAGACAGGTTAGGAGCATACCCAAAAGGACACACAGCCCCTGTATAAGATTTCTGAGAAGCTTTTTTACAGAAAAATCCTTTAAAAATACCCAATCCAGAATACCTGCCAGCAGAACGGGGGTAAAAGTAAGCATCTGAGGCTTGAGCAGCACTCCTAAGCCGTAGGCAATATAGGCGGGCAGCATTTTGCCCTCAATAAGGCAGAGACACATAAGCACGAGCAAAAGGGTATACACGGAATCCACCTGCCCCCAAACGGCAGAATTTAATAGAATTGCCGGATTGAACAGATAAATAAGGGCGAGCAAAAGTGCCGGAGCATCTGCCCATTTTTTGCGGGCAGTCCGGTAGAGAAGATATCCGCAGGCAATGTCACAGCATATGGCAGGCAGCTTTAGCAGAAGTAAATGAAGCCCTGACAGGTAGGGAATCTGAAAAAGTGAGCAGACGGCACCGATTACATATAAAACATACATGAATCCGGGAGGGTAATCGGTAAAAACCTCCGGGCTGTAGAACTGCGCCGGTCCTACTTCAAAAATCCTGTCAGCCCATGCGGCAAAGCATGAAATATCTGTTTCAAAGCCGCGATGATAATAGGCTAAAAGCAGGCGCAGCAGAAGAGCGGCTCCAAGTAAAAGCGGCAAAAGGCTGTTGGCGCGCCTTAGGGAAGCGGTTTTAAAAGAATGGACAGTTAAATAACGATAACAGAGCCACAAAATGAATATTGTCAAAGCAGCAGTGAAATGGATTGGCAGCACGGGTATTCCTCCTGAAAATTTTAAGATAAGCAGATTATAGCAAAGGTGAGCCGCTTTGGGAAGTGCTGTTTGCTTCGTCTGCCTTTTGTGATATACTATAAGCAATTGCAGAAGAACACGGCTTGGACATGAAAAGGAGAAAATGATGAGTGCGTTTGTGACCTTTGAGAATGTAAAAAAAGTATATAAGACCGGCGAGGTGGAAATCCCTGCCCTGCATGATGTGAATTTTGAAATTGAGAAAGGAGAGTTCTGCGTGATTGTAGGAGCTTCCGGTGCGGGAAAGACTACTATTCTGAATATCTTGGGCGGAATGGATTCTTTGACGGAGGGGCATGTATATCTGGACGGACAGGACATTTCCAGGTATAGCAAGAGGCAGCTTACCACCTACCGGCGTTTTGATGTGGGCTTTGTATTTCAGTTTTATAATTTGGTACAGAATCTGACGGCCTTGGAAAATGTGGAACTGGCAGCTCAAATATGTAAGGAGCCGTTAGCTGCGGCAGAGGTTTTGGAGGAGGTCGGGCTTTCAGAAAGGAAGAACAATTTTCCTGCGCAGCTTTCCGGCGGGGAGCAGCAGCGTGTTGCCATAGCAAGAGCATTGGCAAAGAATCCTAAGCTTCTTCTTTGTGATGAGCCTACGGGAGCATTGGATTACAACACGGGAAAGGCAGTTTTAAAGCTTTTGCAGGACACCTGTAGAGAGAGAGGAAAAACCGTGGTGGTAATTACTCATAATCAGGCTCTTACCGCTATGGCGGACCGAATTATTACTGTAAAGAGCGGAACGGTAGTAAGTATGGTGAAGAATGAAAAAATTACGGATGTTGCAGATATTGAGTGGTAGGAAAGGATTTATCAGTATTATGAAATTGTCTTCCATAAGAAAATCAATATTTCGGGAAATTGCCGGAAGCTTTGGACGTTTTGCAGCCATATTGGGTATTGTGGCACTGGGAGTAGGACTCTTTGCAGGTCTTAAGGTGACAAAGACGGCAATGATACGGACTACGGAGCAATATTTTGAAGAAAACAGCTTTTATGATTACAGGCTTTTATCTACTATGGGCTTTGAGCAGGAGGACGTGAATTTCCTGAAAAATAATATGGACGTTCAGGCAGTGGAGGGGGCGCTTTCCTTTGATATCCTTTATCAGAATGAATCGGGAAGTGAGGGCGTTTTAAAAGCACACAGCCTTACAGATTATGTCAACACCATCGGGCTTGTTGAGGGGCGTATGCCGGAAAAGCCTACGGAGTGTGTGATTGATGTGAACATGTTTGCCCATTCACCCATAGGTGAGGTGATTAGGCTTTCGGAGGATAATGAGAAGGAGGATTTGGAGCATTTTGCCTACAGTGAATATACCATTGTGGGTGTAGTGCAATCGCCCCTTTACATACAGTTTGAGCGTGGAAATACTTCTCTCGGAACAGGAAAAATAAGCGGCTTTGTGTATCTGCTTCCTGAGGGCTTTGCAGAGGAATATTTTACGGAGATTTATGTGAAATTCACGGAGAATTTCCCTTTATACAGTGAAGAATATGATGCTTTTATGGAGCAGAAGGAGGGGGAATGGGAGAGCTTAACACAGACAGCTGCCAACGGAAGATATGAGAGAATTCTTGGGGAGGCAGAAGAAAAGCTTGCAGATGCCAAAGAGGAGCTTGCAGACAAGAGGCAGGAGGGAGAAACGCTTCTTGCAGATGCCAAAGAGGAGCTTGCTGAGGCAAAGAAGAAATTAGATGAGGGAGAGCAGGCACTTTTTGACGCAAGGAAAGAGCTTACCGATGCACAGGAGCTTGTGGCAGATAAGGAGGCACTTCTTGCAGAGGCGAGGCAGACAATATCCCAAAAGGAAGAGGAGCTGGCTAAGGCCGAAAAGAAGGTTACAGACGGTTGGTCAGAATGGAACAGCAGGCAGAAGGAGCTGGAGGCTTCCAAGGACAGCTTGGAAAGCGCAGAGGCAGCGCTGCTGCAGCAAAAGGCAGCTTGGGAGACTGAGAAGACCCAGCTGGATGCTCTTGAGAGGGCTTACGAGGGACAGGTAATACCAGCGGAGATACAGCTTCAGATAACTGCCGGCAGAGCAGCTCTTGAGGAGGCAAGGGTTGCTATGTCAGCCTACGAGCAGGAGCTGAATGCCGGAAAGGGCCAGCTTATTCAGGGGGAAACAGCCTTAGCTACAGCTTACATGGAGCTTGCAGATGCAGAAAATCAGGTCGCAGAGGGGAAAACCGCCCTAGAGGAGGCGAAGGCTGAGCTCACAGAAGGAGAGGTTGCCCTTGCAGATGCTAAGGAGGAGCTTGCGGCTGGGGAGACAACCTTAAAAGAGAAGGAGACAGAGTATCAGGACGGGCTTTCAGAGTATCAGAAGGGCGTTGCAGAGTATGAAGAGAGCGAGGAGGAATTCAATACCAAGATTGCGGAGGCAGAGGAAGAGCTGGAGGAAGCACAGGAAGAGGTTGCAGATATTGAGGAGCCGGATACTTATGTACTTGGCAGAGATACGAATGTAGGCTATGTTTGTTTTGAAAATGATTCTGCCATAGTGGAGGGCATTGCCAATATTTTCCCTGTTTTCTTCTTTTTGGTGGCGGCATTGGTGTGCATTACCACCATGAACCGCATGGTGGAGGAGCAGAGGACGCAGATTGGCGTGCTGAAGGCATTGGGCTACAGTGATGGGCTGATTATGTCTAAATATATGTTTTATTCCGGATTGGCAGCTTTTACCGGTTCACTTATAGGGTATTTGGGAGGAACCAGACTGTTTCCGTGGGTGATATGGACAGTATACGGAATGATGTATCGGGTGGATAGTATTATATATGTGCTTGACTGGAGACTGGCTTTGATTTCACTGGCGGTAGCATTGCTTTGCTCCATGGGAACGACATGGCTGTCCTGCCGTATGGAGCTTTCGCAGGTGGCGGCACAGCTGATGCGTCCGAAGTCGCCAAAAGCGGGTAAGCGGGTGTTTTTAGAATATGCACCTTTTATTTGGAAGCGTCTTAGCTTTTTAAAAAAGGTGTCTGTGCGCAATATTTTCCGTTATAAAAAGCGTTTATTTATGATGGTTATGGGAATTAGCGGCTGCACCGCACTATTGGTTACGGGCTTTGGCATTAAGGATTCCATTGCCAATGTGGCAACGCAGCAGTTTGAGGAAATTCAGACCTATGACATTGCGGCTGTTTTTTCGGAGGTTGTAAATGCCCGATTGGAAGCAGAGCTTACAGAAGCCGGAGGGGCGGAAATGGGAAGGTATCTTCCTGTTATGGAGGTGACCAGAGACATTGTCACGCAGAAGGAGCAAAAGAGTGTGAATCTGATAGTGCCAAGAGATAGCGGAGAGATTACTGACTTTTTGAAGCTGCATACTGCAGAAGGGGAGTCTGTTGCATATCCGGCTGAGGGGGAGGCAGTTATTTCTGATAAAATTGCGCAGCAGCTTGGGATTACTGTGGGAGACAGTCTTACGCTTCAGGACGAGAATATGCAGACCATGACAATGAAGGTGACGGGCATCAGCCAGAACTTTATCTATAATTATGTTTATATCAGCAGCGAAACCTATACGCAGCAGACAGGGCAGCTGCCGGAATACAAGACGGTATATATTAATGTAGCAGAGGGGGTAGATGTCCATGGATTATCGGCAAAGCTGATGAAGCTTGAGAGCGTGGCAAGTATAAGCGTCAATCAGGATATTATGGAGAGACTTTCCGGTATGATGGAAAGCCTGAATCTGATTGTGGTAGTCATCATTGTATGCGCTGCCGGGCTTGCCTTTATTGTTCTTTATAATCTGACGAACATTAACATCACCGAGCGTATTCGGGAGATTGCCACGATAAAGGTGCTGGGCTTTTATAAGAGAGAAACCTCCAATTATGTATTCAGGGAAAATCTGGTGCTGACCTTTATGGGAGCGCTTGTAGGGCTGCCTCTCGGAAAGTGGCTTCATTTCTATGTGATGAGTCAGATAAATCTGGATATGATTGCCTTTGACATTCATATTTTGCCCATAAGCTATGCTTACAGCGTGGCGCTGACATTCATATTTGCTATGTTAATCAATCTGTTTATGGGAAGAAAGCTTGAGAAAATAAGCATGACAGAATCCTTAAAAAGTGTGGATTAGTACGTAAATTAGTCGGTGCATTTTGCGATAAAGTTAAATTATATTTCATAAATTCTTAAGGTGTTTTTTCCTATATCTTGTGCTATAATCATTTTGTGACATACAAAAGAAGTGATTTATGCCCAAATAATGGAAAAGATAGAAGGAGAGATTGATTATGAGCCTTAAGGCATCAAGACAAATAGGAAAGCGGGTGCTTTCGTTATCGTTAGCGGCGGTTATGACTGTTTCGCTTGCAGCATGCGGGAGCAAGGAGGAGAAAAAGGAGGAGCTTCCGGAGTATACCTATGTCCCTCAATATATAGAGCTTGATGGTGGACATAGCTACTGGCAATCCCAGCTTTCAGGAAATTATATGTACAATTTGGAGAACAGTTGGGACGAGGAGGCTATGACCTCGGTTCAGAAGATTGTAAAATGTTCCATTGAGGAGGATAAGCTGGGTGAGGGTACTACTGTGTTGGAGCTTTCCGGCAACAGAGATATTCAAAGCTTTACAGTTGATAAGGAGGGTAATTTTTATCTGTTAGAGATTCAGTATCCCGTACTGGAGGAGGGTGAGGAACTCGGAGACGATTACTGGAATAACAGACAGACATTTTTACGCAAATACGATGCGCAGAGCCAAATGGTTTATGAGCAGGAACTTACAGAGCAGCTCGCCGAGGACGAGGAATATAATTATATTGAAAATATAGTATTAGATGCCGAAGGCAGAGTATATGCTACCTGTGGCGAACGGGTAATGCTTTTTGACAAGGATTTGAGCTATGCAGGAAAGACCACTCAGGAGTCCGGCTGGTTCAACGGAATAGGTCAGGGCAAGGATGGCAAGGTGTATGTATGCTATTATGACAGCACCTCCGAAGACGGAGGCTATGTTCTGGCAGAGGTTGATTTTGAAGGGAAGAAATTTTCCAATACCTATAAGGGCTTTATGGGCGGCAACGGTAGCAGTATTCTGACTCCGGGTATTGAAAAGGATTTTTTGGTTCAGGACGGAGTCAACTTGTATGAGTATGACATAGCTTCTCAGACTGTCACACAGCTTACTAACTGGGTTGACTGCGACATCAACGGCAATTATGTGGAGAAGCTGGGTGTTACGGAGGACGGAAGGCTGGTAGTTATCACCAACGACTGGAGTACAGGTGAATATGATATGGCGCTTCTGTTAAAGAAAAGGACTGACGAGGTTCCTGTAAAGGAGATAATTACCTTGGGTTCCCTGTATGAAAATACTAATATGAAGCAGGCAGTGGTTGCCTTTAATAAGACGAACGACAAGTATCGTATCAGAATAAAGACATATGTTGATTATAACAACTGGTCTGAGGAAAATTACAATAATGCCATTACAAACTTGAATAATGATATTATTTCAGGTACTAACTGTCCCGACATTTTGGATTTGTCCACTCTGAATGTTAAGCAGATGGCGGCAAAGGGCGTGTTTGAAGATTTGACTCCCTACCTTGAACAGAGCAGTAAGGTAAAGAAAGAGGATTATCTGGAAAATGTTATTGAGAGCTTTACCATTGACGGTACACTGGTGACAATTCCCTACTCCTTTGGATTGATGACGGTTTTGGGAAAGACGGAAGATGTAGGTGATAAGATGGGATGGACACTGGAGGAAATGATAACCTTCTGTGAAAAGCATCCCGGTGCACAGCTTTTCGATTATGCAAGCAAAGCCTCCATTTTGAATTATTGCCTGTGCTATAACGAGTCCGCCTTCATTGATTGGAATAGTGGAGAGTGTAAGTTTGATACTCCTGAATTCAAGCAGCTGCTTGAATTTGTAAATAAGTTCCCCGATGATTATGACTGGGAGGCAGATGACCGTTCCACACCGGTGAAGATTGCTGAAGGCGACGTGCTGTTGAATACAGCATATATTAATAGGTATGATGATATGCAGTATGCCATTGCACAGTTTGGCGGAGAACCGGTGACATGTATCGGCTTCCCGGACATAAATGGCGGAAGCGGCTGTCAGATGTCTGTACAAGAGACATACGGTATTTCCTCCAAATCCCAGCACAAGGAAGCGGCGTGGGCATTTATTGAAAGTGTACTTACTAAGGAGCCGGGTGACAGATTTGACAGCAGCAGCCTGTCCACCCGTAAGGAGGTGCTTGCAAAGCAGAGGGAGGAGGCTACTAGGGTCACATATGTGACAGATGAGAATGGTGAACCGGTATTAGATGAAAATGGTGAGCCAATCGAGGAAGGACAGGGCGGCGGTATAACCATGTATGGTGTAAGCGGCAGCAGCTGGTCTTATTCCTATCATAGAACAACCGATGAGGAGGCAGATATGGTAGATGCGCTGATTGCCGTATCCGTACCCTTCAATTATGACAACAATAATCAAATGATTAGCATTATTACAGAAGAGGCAGAGGGTTACTTTAAGGGGCAGAAATCTGTAGATGATGTGGCAGGTATTATTCAGAGCAGGATTCAGCTTTATGTGAATGAGAACCGATAGGGGTGGAGTTATTGAAAACAAAGGAGTTCAAGAAGCATAAAAAGTCAACAAAAAGGTTGCGCAAATTGAAATTAAGCTCGGGGCTATTTATAGCCCCAAGCTTAATTGGTGTATTATTATTTTTTATTTTACCGTTTGTAGTGGTTATCTATTATTCCATGGTGGATAACCCAATCAGTGCTAATTTTGTATTTTTGGATAATTTTAAGAATGTAATTGGGAATGCGGCATTTCAGACGGCAGTGAAGAATACGGCGGTTTTCTCGGCGGCAGCGGTTCCCCTGGCGGTGGTGTTATCCCTGCTTTTAGCGATTGTACTGGAATCCAAGCTTCCCTTTCGCAGTCAGTTTAGAACCTTTTTTCTAAGTCCCATGATGGTGCCTGTGGCGTCAATTGTGCTGATTTGGCAGGTGCTGTTTCATTATAACGGCGCAGTCAATGATGTGATTATGGCACTTGGCGGACCTAAGATTGATTGGATGAAATCCGAGTATTCCATTTTTGTTATTGTAATTTTATTCCTGTGGAAGAATTTGGGATATAATATGATACTTTTTATGGCAGCCCTTGCCAGTATCCCTAAGGATATTTTGGAGGTGGCGAGACTGGAGAGTGCAACTCCCCTGCAAACCTTCTTTTACATAAAGATTCGTTACTTGTCCTCCACAATATTGTTCGTAACAATTATGTCCTTAATCAGCTCCTTTAAGATATTCAGAGAAATTTATCTGCTGACCACGGATTACCCTTACGATTCCATATATATGCTGCAGCATTTTATGAATAACAAGTTTAAGAATCTGGATTATCAGACGCTGTCGGCGGCGGCGATTATGATGTCACTTGTGATGATTGTGATTATAGGTACATTATTTATTGTTGAAAATCGATTCGGAAAGGATGTGGAGGGATAATGAAGAGAAAAAACACATCTGTACGAACCAAATCAGCAGCAAGACGTAAAAAGGTGTGGAGTACCACAAAGATTGCTCTGGCAACTATCGTGGCGGCGGCATTTGCAATTCTTTTCTTGATGCCCATTGTGCTGACAATCACTAATTCTTTTATGTCCAGCTCAGAGATATCGGCGAATTACGGCTCGGTATTTGCTACCAATTCAAGCGGCGGTAAGGTTTATATATCAGAGAAGGTCAATTTGAAATTTATACCGGACATGGTATCCTTCAGCCAGTATATTACAGTGCTGTTTAAGAGCCCGGAATATCTGTTGAAGTTTTGGAATTCCGTGATTCTGGTAGGACCTATAGTACTGTTTCAGCTGATGGTGGCATCGCTTGCCTCCTATGGCTTTGCAAGGTACAACGGAAAGCTCAGACAGATTATCTTTTTTGCTTATGTCATTTTGATGCTGATGCCCTATCAGGTTACGTTGGTGCCGAATTATTTAGTCAGTGACTGGCTTAACATTTTGGATACCTATTGGGCAATCTGGCTGCCGGGAATTTTCTCACCCTTTGCAGTATTTTTGCTGACAAAGTTCATGAAGAGAATCCCTACCTCGGTAATTGAAGCGGCACAGATTGACGGAGCTGGAGAGTGGCAGATTTACAGAAGAATCTGTATGCCGTTGTGTAAGGGGGCGCTGTGTTCGGCAGCAATACTGGTATTTATTGACTATTGGAATATGGTAGAGCAGCCGTTAATATTATTATCAGACGCAGAGAAGCACCCCCTGTCCGTATTCCTTAGCAAGATTAATGCGGGTGAGGTAGGTCTTGCGTTTGCAGTGGCAACCATATACATGGTACCCAGCTTGCTGGTATTCTTGTATGGAGAGGAATATTTGGTGGACGGTATTACCTATCAGGGTGGCATTAAAGGATAGAGGAGAGGAAGAGATATGAACGAGAAGAAAACCAAAAGAAGAGAATGGGTAAAGACGGCGGCGATTGTATTTTTAACAGTACTATTGTTACTTACCTTTTTCTCCCAGACAATTATGAACTATTCGCTGCCGGAGGTGGCGGCACAGTATGTACAGAGCGGTACCATTACCGCAAAAATAAGGGGAACCGGAATGATTGAAAGTGGTGACCCCTACAATGTCATGGTGAAGGAGACAAGAAAGGTTTCCAGCGTGGCAGTCCGTGTAGGTGACGAGGTACAGAAGGGCGATGTGCTTTTGTATCTGGCAGAGGAGGACAGCGCGGAGCTTGAGGCAGCAAAGCAGGCATTGGAGGCAGCAAGGGAGGCTTATGATGTAGCGCTTTTATCAGCAGATATCAGTGCAGGCGTGATTCAGGAGGCACAGAGCAATATTTCTACGACGACCTATCGTCAGCAGATTACAGCAGCGCAGAATGAGGTAGATGCAGCCCAAAAAAAGGTGGACGAATGGCAGAAGCAGTATGATGCAATAGCACTTCAGATTTCCATTACTCCCTCCAATAATGCTGATGTGACGGAAGAGACAAAGACGTATAATGCTGCAAAGGCAGTCAAGGAGAAGGCCGACTTTGCTTTGAAGGAGGCAGAAAATAAGCTTTCTGCCATCGAGTCACAGCTTGCGTATGAAATCAGTGTCAGCAGTGGAGATGCGGTCATTGCCGGTCTGACAGCTCAGAAAAAGGAGGCGGAGAAAGCAGTTCTTAGTTCCAAAACAGCTGCTAATAATGCCGATTTAGCACTTAGTAAGGCACAGACAGCTTTAGAGAATAAGAAGGCAAGCGGCGATACAAGCGGAACAATACAGAATTTGCAGAATCAGCAGAATATTGTCAAGTTAAATCTTGATGCGGCACAAAAGGAATTAAACCAGAAAACAGCAAATCTTACTGATTTGACAGGAAAAATCAATAAGGTTTTGAATTTGGATAACCTGTATAAGGCAATAGTAGATGCACAGGAGGAAGTGACCAAGCTGGAGGAGAAGTCTCTGGGTGGTACGGTAACGGCAGACATTGCCGGAACGGTGACGGCTGTCAATGCGGCAGCGGGCAAGGAGATTTCTGCATTAGACCCTGTGGTAATATTGCAGCCTGAGGGGCAGGGCTATACCATGAAATTCTCCGTAACAAACGAGCAGGCGAAGAGGCTTGCGGTAGGTGACAGGGCTGACCTTATCAATTCATGGCGCTATGATGATGTAGAGGTAACGCTGGCAAGCATTAAGCCGGATAAGAATGAACCCGGTCAGAAAAAGGAGCTGACCTTCAATGTGACCGGAAACATTATTGCAGGGCAGAGCTTAAGTGTGTCGGTGGGACAGAAGAGTGCCAACTATGATTTGATTGTACCTAACAGTGCCATTCGTGAGGACAATAACGGAAAGTTTGTCCTGACGGTTGAATCTAAGAGCAGTCCTTTGGGGAATCGTTACATTGCTACCCGTGTGGACGTAGAGGTGCTTGCCAGTGATGATACCCAGTCTGCAATCAGCGGTGGACTGTATGGCTATGAATTTATTATCACTACCTCCACAAAGCCCGTGGAAGCAGGCAAACAGGTGAGATTGGCAGATTAACAGATGTGAGGAATGAGAGGAAACTGTGAAAAAATTAGAATTTTCCAGAAAGAAAATAATATTGTGTGTTAGCGCAGTGCTATCCTTCATAATCTTTATCCTCCTGCTTGTAACGGCAAAACGAATGGGAAGCTCACAGGAGGCTCAGCAGATGGCGGAGCGGTGGAGCGATACAGGAAGAGTGGCACAGATTAGCTGCTTTTTCTCTCCAAAGGCAGGCGTAACGGAGGAATCTATCGAAGATTTTGAGCATACGCTGGACAGAGTGCTGGTGGAAGCTTCTATTACCATAGAATCAGAGAATCCCGGTGCAAGACTGTGGGCAGATGCCTACAGTGCGGATGGTAAAATTTTTCTTTCCAGTGATAAGACAACGCTGTCGTTAGACGCTATTGGCATTGGAGGAGATTTCTTTCTCTTTCATCCCCTGAAGCTGGTCAGCGGTTCTTATTTTTCGGGAAATGACCTGATGCAGGATTATTGTGTGATTGATGAAGAGACGGCATGGCAGCTGTTCGGCTCCAATGATGTGGCGGGAATGACAGTTTTCATTGGAGGACGTCCGCATATTGTGACAGGTGTGGTGGAGCGTCCCAAGGGCAGACTGGAGGAGGCTGCGGGGCTTGACAGCTCTGTGGTGTATGTGTCCTATCAGACTCTGACCGAATATGGGCAGTCAAACGGACTGAATCATTATGAAATCGTAATGCCTAATCCGGTCAGTGATTTCGCACGCCAGAAGGTGCAGGAGAATTTTTCTGTAGATGAGAAGGAAGTGGAGATTATTGAAAACAGTTCCCGTTACTCATTGCTCTCCAGCCTGAAGGTGCTGGCGCAGTTCGGCACACGTTCTATGAATGGCAAGGCTATTATCTATCCCTATTGGGAGAATATTGCCAGAGGCTATGAGGATATGATAGCAGTGGTGACGTTGTTTATGCTGTTATTCATATTGTATCCGGTTGTATTGCTTTTGATTGTGTTTATTAAGTGGTGGAGACATAAGGGGTGGACGCTAAGAGATGTCTGGCTGAGGGCAAAGGACAGATTTGAGCGTTTTATTGAAAGGAAGCGCATGGAGCGCCGTAAGAAAAAGAAATCAGGGAAAGACCCTGAAGAAGGAGAGTGGCTGGAATGGCTCTAAAAAAGAAATGGATTAAGAAGACAATCAGTGTGGCACTTATGCTTGCGATGGCATTGGAGCTTACTGCTTGCAGCAAGAAGGATGAAAATGCAGGAAAGGAAAATGCCGGCTTGGCAAAGGAGTATGTATATTCGGAGACAAGGATTGATATGTCAGCCTTTGGGAGCGAAGACAATTTTAACGTTCAGAATATGCAGAAGGTAAATGACCGCATTTATATATTAGCAAGTATTTATACCTATACAGATCAGGGTTCAAGGTCGAATTTGAAGCTGATGTCCATGAAGGAGGACGGCAGCGATATACAGACCATAGGCTTACAGCTGCCGGGAGCAGAGCCTTCCCAAGATACGGATGAGGGAGCTTCTGAGGAGGCTGCATCTGAGGAGGAAGGTTCATCCAAAGAGGAGGGGACATCATCGGGGAATGTAACCATACAGCCGAGAGTAGCAATAGATGCAGTGATTGAAGAGGAGGGCGGTTATGAGTCACCTTCCCGCTCCGAGTGGATTGGCTTTCAGAGCGCAGTCATTACCAAGGATAGCCTTGTGTATGTAATTAAGAGACATGATATTAATGATTGGTCTGATGAAGAGAATCCTATTTATGAGAGCAGTACTTCTGTCTGCTGTTGGGACTTAGAGGGTAATTTCAAGTGGGAGGCTCCCATTGAGAATTTGCAGACAGAGGATTACTATTATTATATTCAGAATATGATTCCTGCAAAGGATGGCAAGGTTGTTCTTCTGATTAACGGCGAGGAAAGCAGCAAAATGACTGTGGACTCTGAGGGCAATGTTTCTGAGAGAACACCCATCAAGGTTAGTGGCGGGAACAGCTCCGGCAACATGGAGATGACCATGGTTAAGGATGACGGCACATTGCTGTTTACTTATTATGATGACAACTACACCAATATGTACATAGCAACCTATGATATTACTACAGATACCATGGGTGAGGGGATAAAGATGCCTGATGCTTTTTACAATATGGGCTATAGCTCAGTGACAGCGGGCGTGGACAGCGATATTGTATTTGCTAACAGCAGCGGCGTGTTCAGTTATACTATGGGTGATACGGAAGTAAAGCAGGTAATGAGCTATATCAACTCGGATATGAGCATTAACAGTCTGAATCAGATAGTAATGCTGGACGATACGCATTTTATAGCTACCTATTATGACCCCTTTGATTATAAGCAGCAGTGTGGTTTGTTTACCAAGGTAAATGCCGAGGATATTCCCGACAAGAATGTACTGGTGCTTGGCGGAAGCTATATTGATACCGATTTGAAAAAGCGTGTGGTTGATTTTAACAAGTCAAATGAAAAGTATCGTATCACCCTCAAGGAATATCAGATGTACAATACCAGAGAGGATTATATGGCGGGCTATACTCAGCTGAATAACGATATTTTGGCAGGAAATATGCCAGATATTCTTGTGGTAGATGAGTGGGGTATGTCTGTGGAAAATTATGTTTCCAAGGGTGTGCTGGCAGATATCGGAGCCTTGATTGAAAAGGACGAGGAGCTTTCACAGAAGGAATTTATGACCAATGTGTTTGATGCTTATAAGGTGAATGGCAAGCTTTATCAGGTGATTCCCTCCTTCTATGTGCAGACTATGATGGGAAAGAAGTCGCTTGTAGGTGACAGAACCAGCTGGACCATGAAGGATATGGAGGAGGTACTGGCTAAGCTGCCTGAGGAGACGCAGGTATTCGGGGAGACAACCAAGAGCAGCTTCCTTTACAATATGCTGGAATTCTGCGGTAACGATTATGTAGATGTGGCAACAGGAAAATGCAACTTTGATTCCCAGCAGTTTATAGATATGCTGGAGTATGCCAATACTCTGCCTCAGGAGCTATCCGAGGATTATTACGGAGATGACTGGTGGATGAAGTATCAGTCTCAGTATCGTGAGAACAGAACCCTGTTAATGTATTCCTACATTGGAGACTTCTCAAATCTGAATAATCAGATTAATGGTTATTTTGGCGAGGATGTCAGCTGCATAGGCTTCCCGACAGATAACGGCATGGGTTCCTTCGTGGGAACGAACGGCAGCTATGTACTTTCTGCTAAGTCCAAGAATTTGGAAGGAGCATGGGAATTTATCCGCTATTATCTGACTGATGAATATCAGAATTCCATGCAGTGGGGGCTTCCTGTTTCCAAAACTGCATTTATGGAGAAGTCCAAGGACGCTACCGGCAAGGATTATTATATAGATGAAAATGGCGAAAAGGTTGAAACAGAGGAGTGGTTTGAAATCAATGGTGAATCTATTGAGATAGAGCCGCTGACACAGGAGCAGTTAGACGAGATAGTTGCATTTATTGAATCTGTAACGAAGCGCAGATATTATAATCAGGACATTCAAAACATTGTTACAGAGGAGACGGAGGCTTTCTTTTCAGGGCAGAAGAGTGCAGCAGAGGTTGCAGGAATCATTCAGAGCCGTGTTCAGCTGTATGTGAATGAGAATCGATAGTTTAGGCAGTGTGTAATACTGCGCTGCAAATCAATAAGAAGCGGTTGCGACAGCTGCAATAGGCTGTAGTAACCGCTTCTTAAATTTGTCAGCAACAATATTAATCTAAGGTCAGGGGTATACCATGCTTTAGTAAGTGCCGCTCTAAGGTGAGCTCCTGCCCATGCTCCTTAAGCCAGCTTTTATATTGCTTGTATTGTGGCATAATACTTTCCACCATGCCCCAAAAGTCCTTGGAGTGATTCATATGGGTAAGGTGACAAAGCTCATGTACGACCACATAGTCCAGTACACCGGGAGGAGCAAAAACAAGCCGATAGTTAAAGGAGAGCGTGCCTGAAGAGGAACAGCTTCCCCAGCGGCTTTTCTGATTGCGTATGGTAATTTTGGTATAGTGGCCGCCGGTAAGCCTATGATAATAGGCTACACGGCCGGTAAATACTTCTCTTGCCATGTTGCGGTATCGTTTTTCCAATATTTCAAGACGCCTTTGCTCTGCATGAGTCAGTAAGCAGGCATTGGAATACAAGCAGTAATCTGTCATGATAATCTTCCTTGGTGGTTTTGTTGTCATAAATATATAGTCTGACGGCTGAACTGTTACACTGATAGTGTAATCTTACGCTTTTTAGGTTGAAAAGTAAATGGCAGGATAGTAAAATAAAAGAAATTTTATGAAATGAGGTGCCGTGCAAAATGAGAGGAAAATGTATCGTAATCGGAGCAGGAGACCTGACGGTGGGCGAGCTTGCCGTAGGGGAAGAGGATTTTGTTATTGCTGTAGACGGCGGATTGAGCTATTGTGAAATATTGAATATAGAGCCGGATTTTATCATCGGTGATTTTGATTCTGTAAGTGAGGGAGAGAAGAAGGCAATATGTAAGCTGCAGAACGAGATACCTGATAGAATCAGGCAGCTTAAGCCGGAGAAGGACGATACGGATATGCTCTCAGCGCTGAAATATGGATTGGAGGCAGGCTATAGGGATTTTCGTATCTACGGAGGAACGGGAGGGCGTTTTGACCATACTCTGGCAAATATACAATGTCTGCTTTATCTGAAAAATCATGATGCTGTGGGATATTTGGTGGACGGTACGGGAATGATATTGGTTTTGCAAAATGAGGTGGTGCATTTCAACAGGAATCTAGAGGGCTTTTTATCGCTGTTTTCCCTGGGAAAGCAGGCGAAGGGTGTAAGCATTGAGGGAATGAAGTATCCCTTAAAGGATTACACCATGACCAATGACTTTCCCATTGGAATCAGTAATGAATTCATAGGAGAGGAAGCTGTGATAAGCGTGGAGGACGGCGAACTTGTCTGCATGCTGCAATATGCCCTAGCGGAGTGAAGCGGCAGTCTGCTTATCAACCTCAATCACTGCAAAGTAGCTTGCGTCCAATGCTTGAATTTTGGCAGTAATGGTTGAAATAAGCTCTTCGTCAGTCATTTTGAATCGGAAGGGCACTACTACATCAAAGATAATATTGGTGTGGGTGGTGCCTTTTACAATGCGGAAATCGTGCATACTGATGTAGGAGTCAATTTCGGCTATTACGCCACTTACCAGCTCCTTTAAGCGAATAGTCTCTTCATCACCCACACAGACAGGATCCATGTGAATTACAGCGCTGCAATGCAGGGTGTTCTGAAGCTTATGTTCAATCAAATCAATTCTATCGTGCATGGCAAGCACATCGTCCTCGGCGGGAACCTCTGCGTGAAGAGAGATTAATACTCTGCCGGGACCATAGTTATGGACAATCAAGTCATGGATACCGATAATGCCCTCCTGAGAAAGAACCAAATCATAAATCTGCTGTACAAAGTCAGGGTCAGGTGCCTGGCCCAAGAGGGGGCTGATAGTGTCCTTGGCAGCCTGAATTCCGGCATAACAGATAAACAGACCGACCAGAATGCCGCCGTAGCCGTCAATCTTTGCACCGGTAAAGTGTGAGACAAGGGTGGCAACCAGTACTACCGAAGTTGCCAGCGTGTCACTAAGGCTGTCGGTGGCAGTGGCAAGCATAGCGGCGGAGTTGATTTTCCTGCCGATTTTTCTATTGTAAAATGACATATAAAATTTCACAAGAATGGATACAATTAAAATCACCACAATCAGAGGAGAGTAAACAGACTCTTCGGGGTGAATAATTTTGATGAAGGAGCTTTTGATAAGCTCAAACGCCATAATCAGTATAATGACAGCCACTAAAAGCCCGGAGATATATTCAATTCTGCCGTGACCGAAGGGGTGATCGGGGTCAGGCTTTTGCCCAGCCATTTTAAAGCCGATTAGGGTGATGATAGAAGAGCCGGCATCTGAGAGGTTGTTGAAGGCATCAGCGGTGATGGCAATGGAACGGCTGATGGCGCCGGCGGCAAATTTGCCTGCAAAAAGCAGGATATTAAAACAAATTCCCACAATGCCGCAGAGTATGCCATACGCCTGACGGACGGTGGGATTTTCTGTATCGTCACAATTTTTAATAAAAAGCTTGGTGAGTACACTTACCATAATAGTAATCTCCTGTAAAAATATGATATGTCTATTGTATGGCATTTGCCACGGAAAAACAATCCTTTTTGCTACTTGCGCGGCAATTATTTTCAGTGTATAATTTGCTATTGAATGAACAGTGAGAGACAGGCTCTGTAAGTGAAGAGACGGAAATGGAGGAAATATGAGCAAGAAACCGGTTGTTTTGATGATTATGGACGGATATGGTCTGAACGGAAAAACAGAGGGCAATGCAGTTGCACAGGCAAAGACCCCAGTTGTGGACGGGCTGATGAAGGAATATCCCTTTGTGAGAGGTAATGCCAGCGGTATGGCAGTAGGACTTCCTGAGGGGCAGATGGGTAACTCTGAGGTAGGACATCTGAATATGGGTGCAGGACGTATTGTATATCAGGAGCTTACCAGAATCACCAAGGAGATTCAGGACGGAACCTTCTTTGAAAATCCTGCTCTGTTAAAGGCAGTGGAGAATTGTAAGAAGAATAACAGTGCTTTGCATTTCATGGGTCTTTTGTCCGATGGCGGCGTACACAGTCACATTACTCACCTGTATGGCCTTTTGGAGCTCGCTAAGAGAAACGGTCTTGAGAAGGTATATGTACACTGCTTTTTAGACGGGCGTGACACACCTCCCGCAAGCGGTAAGGAGTATGCAGAGCAGTTAAGAGATAAGATGGAAGAAATCGGTGTGGGTAAAATTGCCACAGTTATGGGACGTTATTATGCAATGGATAGAGATAATAACTGGGATAGAGAGAAGCTGGCGTATGACGCCATGACCAAGGGCGAGGGTCTTACCGCTGCCTGCGGCATCTGCGGTATTCAGAATTCCTATGATAAGGGTGAGACTGACGAGTTCGTAAAGCCTACCGTGGCAGTGGAGGACGGAAAGCCTGTTGCAGTGATTGAGGATGGGGATAGTGTAGTATTCTTTAACTTCCGCCCTGACAGAGCAAGACAGATTACAAGAGCCTTCTGTGATGATGATTTCAGGGGCTTTGACAGAGGCGCACGCAAGGATATTACCTTTGTATGCTTCACTGATTATGACCCCACCATTCAGAATAAGGACGTTGCCTTCCACAAGGTAGCAATCACGAATACCTTCGGTGAGTGGCTGGCAGCAAACAATATGACTCAGGCTCGTATTGCAGAGACCGAAAAATATGCACACGTTACATTCTTCTTCAACGGAGGTGTGGAGGAACCGAATAAGGGAGAGGACAGAATTCTGGTAAATTCCCCCAAGGTTGCAACCTATGACTTAAAGCCTGAGATGAGTGCTTATGAGGTATGCGATAAGCTTACAGCTGCAATCCGTTCCGGTAAGTATGATGTGATTATAATTAACTTTGCAAACCCTGATATGGTAGGTCATACCGGTGTGTTGGAGGCTGCAGTCAAGGCAGTAGAGGCAGTTGATGAATGCGTAGGTAAGACTGTGGAGGCAATCAAGGAGGTTGGCGGTGTACTCTTTATCTGTGCAGACCACGGCAATGCAGAGCAGCTTGTGGACTATGAGACAGGAGAACCCTTCACAGCACACACAACCAATGAGGTTCCCTTTATCCTTGTAAACTATGATTCAGCGTATACCCTGAGAGAGGGTGGCTGTCTTGCCGACATCGTTCCTACGCTGATTGAGGTTATGGGCAAGGAGCAGCCTAAGGAAATGACAGGTAAGTCTTTGCTGGTTAAAAAATGTTAGGAACTATTGTAAACACTGTAGCTGTTATTGTCGGTTCATTTATAGGCTTATTGCTGAAAAAGGGCTTTCCGGAGAAAATGGCAGATACACTGATGAAGGGACTGGGCTTATGTACACTCTTTTTGGGAATCAGTGGTTCCCTAAAGGGTGAAAATTCCCTGATTCTGATTATATCCATTGTGCTGGGAGCTATCATCGGCGAGGCTGTCGATTTGGAGGATAAGGTAAATCGTCTGGGCAGCTGGCTGGAAAACAGGGTTCAAGGCAGAAAAAAAGAGGGTGACAGTAAGACCTCGCTTGCAGAAGGCTTTGTCACCGCAAGTCTTTTGTTTTGCGTGGGTGCAATGACAATCGTGGGTTCCCTGCAAAGCGGCTTACAGGGCAATCATGAGATGCTTTTTAACAAGTCCATGCTGGACTTTGTGGCGGCAATTATCTTTGCCTCCTCTCTGGGAATCGGCGTTACCTTTGCAGCGGCTTTTGTATTTGTATATCAGGGTGCAATCACTCTGTTGGCACAGTGGGTGGCACCTCTTTTGACAGATACGGTTATCAATGAGATGACCTGTGTGGGAAGCGTGATTATTATTGGGCTTGCCCTTAATATGTTGGGAATTACCAAGCTGCGCGTTATGAATTATGTGCCTGCCATTTTTATTCCTATTATCCTGTGTATATTCATGTGACAGCGGTGATAAACAGCTTAAATGACGGGTATAGACACCTCCTTTTGGGAAATACTATTCCAAAAGGAGGTTTTTTATGCTGCAATATTTGGAAATTAAGGACATACATGCAAGAGAAATACTGGATTCCAGAGGCAATCCCACTGTGGAGGCACAGGTGAGCGTCTATCATCACGGCAAGGGTCAGATGTTTAGCGGGTTGGCTGCGGTTCCTTCGGGTGCCAGCACAGGACGTTTTGAAGCGGTGGAGTTAAGAGACGGCGAAACCCGCTATTTCGGGCTGGGAGTACAGCATGCGGTAAAAAATGTAAACGAAAAAATTGCAAGTGTGCTTGTGGGTCAGAATGCTTTGGAACAGATTAAAATAGACAGAATGCTTATGGAGGCTGACGGCACGGATAATAAAGGAAATCTGGGAGCTAATGCCATGCTTTCCGTGTCCATGGCGGTGGCAAAGGCTGCGGCAGAGGCGCTTTCACTGCCTCTTTACCGTTATCTTGGAGGAATTTCTCCGAGACTTCTGCCTGTGCCTATGATGAATATCCTAAACGGCGGAAAGCATGCGGACAACACTGTAGATTTTCAGGAGTTTATGATTATGCCGGTGCAGGCGGAGAGCTTTGCCCACGGACTTAGAATCTGTGCGGAAATTTATCATAATCTAAAGAAGATATTAGAGAAAAAGAGGTTATCTACAGGCGTGGGAGATGAGGGTGGCTTTGCACCGGATATTGAAGATGCTGCCGGGGTACTGCGACTTATTGTGGAGGCTGTGGAGGCGGCAGGCTACACTCCCGGACAGGATATCAAAATTGCCATGGACGCAGCAAGCAGTGAGCTTTACAATGAAAAGACCGGTATGTATCACTTCCCCGGAGAGAGCAGCCTAAAGGGAGAAGAGGTTGTACGGGATACTGCTGAAATGATAGCTTATTATGAAGCGCTGGTAAATGAATTCCCGATTATTTCTATAGAAGACGGACTGGCAGAGGACGACTGGGATGGCTGGCAGGAGCTGACAAGGCGTCTGGGAGACAGTGTACAGCTTGTGGGTGACGATTTGTTTGTGACGAACACCAAGAGACTGGACGCAGGCATCAAGCTGAAATGCGGTAATGCCATACTGGTAAAGGTCAATCAGATAGGTACGCTTACTGAAGCCTTCGAGGCGGTAGAGATGGCGCATAAAAATGGTTACAAGGCAATTATTTCTCATCGTTCCGGTGAGACTGAGGATACTACCATTGCGGATATTGCGGTGGCATTAAACAGCGGGCAGATTAAGACGGGTGCACCCTGTAGAAGTGACCGTGTGGCAAAATATAATCGTCTCCTGCGTATCGAGGAGGAGCTTGGCACGGCGGCACAGTATACGGAGCCTTTTAAAAAGCTGTAGTTTCACAATATTTTACAAAAAGTGGTTGTATTTTTGTAAATATTATGGTACTATTATCCTTGCTTGACATTAGGAGGTGTGAGATGGCAGCATTAAAAATTGTGCTTACGATTATTTTTATATTAGTTTGTATAATGCTTGTAGTGTTAGTATTAATGCAGGAAGGCAAGTCCGCAGGTCTTGGCTCTATCAGCGGTGCGGCAGAGACCTATTGGGGTAAGAATAAGGGGCGTTCCATGGAAGGTCTGTTAGTAAAGATTACCAAGGTTTTGGCAGTGCTGTTTATAGTATTGGCTGCGGTGCTGAATCTTAATGTATTTTAAGCAGGGAAGCAATGATAAAACACTCTTGTAACAAAGGGTGTTTTTTTGTTTGACAGGAAAAGCTTCAGGTATGGTATTGAGAAATGTGGGCGTGCAGTGGTTGCGAGGAGCGTGTGCGCCTAAGGTCAGGTTAAAATTTGGGAGTTATAAATGGGAAGCGAAAAGAATGAATTAGATGAAAAAAGAAAAAAGGTAATTTGTGACCTTGTGCAGGACGAACTCTATGTTCCTATGAAGGAGAAGGAGCTTGCCATGCTTCTTTCTGTTGCCAAGGAGGAGAGAGAGGAGTTTCACAGGATTTTGCAGGAGCTTCTTTCCGAGGGCAGACTGACGGTAACAGGTAAGGGAAAATATAGAAAATCCGATGGAAGACTGCTTACGGGTACCTTTATCAGCAATGCCAAGGGCTTTGGTTTTGTGGAGATTGAAGGGCGTGAGGAAGACCTTTTTATCCCTGAGGATAAGGTGAACGGAGCCTTTCACAAGGATACAGTGCAGGTGGCGCTGCTTCCTGAAAAGAATGGCAAGAGACAGGAGGCTCAGGTAATCAGCGTTCTGTCCAGAGGAATGACTCAAGTGGTCGGCACCTATGAGCGTTCCCGTAATAATTTTGGATTTGTTGTGCCGGATAATGTGAAGCTGGCACAGGATATTTTTGTACCGAAGGAGCGTTCTAAGGGAGCCATGAGCGGGCATAAGGTAGTAGTGGAGATTACCGATTACGGCACCGATAGGAGAAGTCCTGAAGGCAAGGTGGTAGAAATACTGGGTCATATCAATGACCCGGGCGTAGATATTATGTCCATTGTGAGAGGCTATGAGCTGCCTGTGGAATTTGGCGACAGGATTATGAATCAGGTGGAAAGGGTATCTCAGGAGGTTTCCGAAGCGGATAGGGCGGGCAGAAGGGACTTGCGTGATTTGTTAATGGTTACCATTGACGGCGAGGACGCTAAAGATTTGGACGATGCGGTGAGCGTCAGCTTTGATGGTGAGAACTACCATTTGGGAGTACACATCGCGGATGTGACCAACTATGTGCAGGAGAATTCCGCTCTTGACAGGGAGGCGTTAAAGAGAGGAACCAGTGTCTATCTGGTGGACAGAGTGATTCCTATGCTGCCCCATGCGTTATCCAATGGTATCTGCTCTCTGAATGAGGGTGTGGACAGGCTAGCCTTAAGCTGTCTGATGACGGTAGATAAACGGGGTGAGATTACGGATTATGAAATCTGTGAATCTGTCATTAATGTAAACAATCGTATGTCCTACACGGCTGTAAAAAATATTTTACAGGACGAAAGCATTGTGGAGAAGGAGGAGGCGTACCGAAAGTATGCCTATCTTGTACCTATGTTCAGGCAAATGGAGCAGTTAGCCGCCATACTTCGTGAAAAGCGACGGAAGAGAGGCTCCATTGATTTTGATTTTCCGGAATGTAAAATTATTCTGAATAAAGAAGGAAAGCCTCTGGAGATTAAGCCCTACGAGCGCAATGTTGCCACCAGAATTATCGAAGACTTTATGCTGGCTGCAAATGAGACAGTGGCACAGCATTTCTACTGGCAGGAGCTGCCCTTTGTGTATCGTGTGCATGGAGTACCGGACGCGGAGAAGATTCAGAAGCTTTCTACCTTTATCAATAATTTTGGCTATTACATGAAGACAATGGACAGAAAAGGCAGTAAGGTGGGCAGTGAGGAGATTCACCCTAAGGAGATTCAGAAGCTTCTTGATAAGATTGCGGGAACTCCCGAGGAGGCAATGATAAGCAGGCTTACTCTGCGCAGTATGAAGCAGGCAAAATACAGCGTGGAAAGCAGTGGGCATTTTGGCCTTGCCTGCCAATTCTATTGCCATTTTACTTCGCCAATCCGCCGTTATCCTGATTTGCAGATTCACCGAATTATTAAGGAGCAGTTGAGAGGTCGGTTAGGTGAGGAGAGAGTTGCTCATTATAGGGAAATTCTTCCCGAGGTGGCGAAGCATTCCTCCGAGACGGAGCGCAGAGCGGACGAGGCTGAGAGAGAGACAGATAAGCTCAAAAAAGTTGAGTATATGGAGGAGCGTATCGGCGAGGTCTTTTCAGGAATAATTTCGGGCATCACCGGCTGGGGCATCTATGTGGAGCTTGAAAATACGGTGGAGGGTCTGGTACATGTGTCAAAACTGCCCGGAGACTACTATTATTATAATGAGAGTACCTATGAAATGGTGGGAGAGGCTACCGGCAGAGCCTATAAGCTGGGTATGCCGGTAAAGGTCAGAGTTGATGATTGTGACCGCATGACCAGAACCATTGATTTTTCATTGGTAAGGGAGGAAGAGAGCGATGACAAAGAAAGAGACGCAGAAGCTGATTGCCAATAATAAAAAGGCATTTCATGACTTTTTCATAGATGAGACCTACGAGGCGGGGATTGCCCTCCATGGCACAGAGGTAAAATCCATGCGTATGGGTAAATGCAGCATCAAGGAAAGCTTTATCCGTATTGAAAATGGTGAGGTCTTTGTCTATGGAATGCATGTAAGTCCCTATGAGAAGGGTAATATCTTTAACAAGGACCCCTTACGAACCAAGAAGCTTCTGATGCACAAATATGAGATTAATAAGCTTCAGGGAAAGATAAAGGAAAAGGGCTATACGCTGGTGCCTTTGCAGGTCTATTTTAAGGAGGGAAAGGTCAAGGTGGAGGTCGGCTTAGCGCGAGGCAAGAAGCTCTACGACAAGCGTGAGGATATCGCCAAGAAGGATCAGAGGCGCGAGGCAGAGAAGGAATTTAAGGTGAGGAATTTGTAAAATGTGGTGGTTGACATCTTTCAGGGAATTCTATATACTTACCTTGTAAGAACAATCAACCTTTACCGCGATGTGCCGGCATGGTCTGTCACATATGAGATTCGGGGTAGTAAAGGTTTCGACAGGGGTCTTGCAGCTGGAGAAGCTATCCGCATGCAATGCGTTAAATGGCAAAATTAAACTAAACGCTGAAGATAATTTAGCATACGCTGCCTAATGGCAGCTGTCTGACCTAGGGCACCTACACTTTAGGATTCAGGCATCGACTATGTAGGAAACGACATGACCTAAGCTTTGCAGTCATGGGCGTAACATGAAGCTACCAAAGCCGGAAGAATGTCAGCTTTCGTCCGGTGGAGGGAACAGAGTGAAGCAAGTTCACTCACAAATAACTGACTATGATAGTAGAAGTACAGGGAATGGGCTTTTGGACACGGGTTCGACTCCCGTCTACTCCATCCGATAAAAGAAGGCTATCAGTTGATGATTGCCTTCTTTTTATTTAAGGATATAATGAGAAAGATTTGGGTTAGTAAAACTTTAATTTGGAGATATAGAATTTATGAATAATAGTGATTTATACAAACTATTAGAGATTCCTTGCGAAGTAGTAGAACAGTTACAAAAATATGAGCAAACGAGGAAATGTCAGATTCCTGATTCATTAAGAAATAAAATACTGAACCGTGATAGTTGGGACGATGGTATAAAAGAATTGCAGGAATTATTGGGCGATGATCAGGCTGGGTTTAAGATACTTTGGGAATTATTGAATTTAATATGTAACTACTCGTATGACAATTATGTTCAGAGAAGAATTTCAGATGATATTTTTGTAGAAACGATGAAGTTTTGTACGAGATTCTTACATGAGTACTATCGAACCTATGGAAGATATAAGTTTGTTTGGGCATGGTGGTATCCGAGACAGATTTCATTGAAGGAATTTCGTATAGGTGCATTGGAATATGAGTTTGTGGAGGGAGAAGCAAAAGAGATTTCTGTACATATCCCATCGGACGCAGATTTATGTAAAGAGTCTGTTTTAAAGTCAATAGAGGATTTTTGTGCATTTAGGCGTGAATATTTCCCGCAATGGGAAAATGTTGAACTTGTATGCGATTCATGGCTGTTATCTCCTGCGTTAAAGGAATTGTTAGATGCGGATTCTAATATTCTGGCATTTCAAAATATGTTTGAAATAGATTCTGTAGATTATGAAGCGACGTGGTTTATGGGATGGATTTTTCCGGGATATGAAAGCGTTGACAGCAGGTTGCCGGAGAAAACTTCTCTCCAGCGCAGGATGAAGGCTTATTTATTAGAAGGTAAGAAGGTTGGCTGCGCTAAAGGTCATTTAAAAGGTAAAGGTTGATAACATGGGAAAAATCTAAGCAGAAAGGAAGGATATAGACATGATTCTCTGCATTGATACAGCTCCATGCAAGGAATGACGGATTGCATGGAGTAGGCTATAAAACGCCTTAACCGTCAAGCCTTGCATTTTTGACTTATTATAATCAAAGGAGCGAGGTAAAATGAAAAATACAATAAAAGAACTGAAAGCATTTATTATTCTTTGGCTTACCCAGTCGTTTTCAGCACTTGGAAGTGCCATGACTAATTTTGCACTGGTAATATGGCTGTATAACGACAGTGGCTCTGCGTTGACAACGGCACTGCTTACGATATGTTCGTATGTACCATATGTGCTGATGAGCATTTTTGCAGGAGCAATCAGCGACAAGTGGAATAAAAAGGTAATTATGCTTGTTTGCGATAGCTTTGCGGCAATGTGCACGGTTGTGGTGTTTGTCCTTCTTAAAATGAACAGCCTTGAGGTGTGGCACCTTTATATTCTCAATGCATTGAACGGACTGATGAACACAATCCAGCAGCCTGCCTCAGATGTGGCGGTAACACTTTTGACCCCTGAAAAATATTATCAGAAAACAAGCGGAATGAGGTCGTTTTCAAATTCCCTCATAACGATATTAACACCTGTTTTTGCAACCATGATAGTAGCCTTTGCGGGTGTTGAGGCGGTAATCGCATTTGACCTGATAACTTTTTTATGTGCGTTTTTTTCGCTTCTTTTCTTTATCAGAATTCCTGAAAAGGAAAAGAAACCCGAACAGGCTGAAGGTATTTTGCAGGCAGCAAAGAGTGGACTACATTATCTTAGAACCAATAAGGGGATTTTGTGGCTGATACTGTTTCTTGCGGCTATTAATTTTATTGCGTCGATTTATAACGCAGCATTGCCTGCAATGGTTTTGTCAAAGAAAAATGAAACGATTCTCGGCATCGTCAATACCTGTGTGGGTATTGCTACCCTTGCAGGAAGTGTAGTTGCAACGCTTGTTCCTGCGCCGAAGAGCCGAGTGAAGGTTATCTGCAACTGCCTGCTGTTTTCTATGAGTACAGAGAATTTCTTGCTTGCGCTCAGTGGAAATCCTATTGTGTGGTGTATTGGTGCGGTGCTGGGGTGGCTTTTTATCCCTCTGATGAATGCCAATATGGATGTTATTTACCGTACAAAAATCCCTACGGATATGCAGGGGCGAGTGTATTCAGCAAGAAATACATTGCAGTTCTTTACCATTCCTCTCGGATATTTCCTCGGTGGTCTGCTGGTGGATAATGTTTTTGAGCCATTTATGGCAGAAGCTTCCAAGGAAGGGCTGATGGCATCGTTGTTTGGTGTTGGAAAAGGCTCAGGCGCAGCATTTCTGTTCTTTGTAGAAGGAATTGCAGGTGTGGTGGTGTGCTTGATTTTCCGTCGGGTGAAGCATATCAGAGAGCTTAAATAAGTCACAAAAGACATATAGTTTTGCAGCTTGGAGTCGATTCCTGAGTGATGAGGTAAGCTGGTCAGAAATTTTTTTCATACATTTTATAGTATAATGCATTTAGAGCTTAGGATTGTTTGCAAGAGAGGATACTGTTGACAGGAGGACATATTGTGGAAGAAAGTAATCAGACAGATAATTCGATAGTGGAGGGTTATTCCTTTCTCAATGAGGAAGATGCAAAAAGGGCGGCAGGGGAGCGCAAGAGAATAAGCTATATTGAGGAGAGGCTTGATTATTCCAAGCCTGAGAGTGTTTTGGCTATATACAGAAAGGCAATAAAGGAGAGAGTGTTCAAAACGCCTATCGGGTTTCGATATTTAAAAAATATGCAGGAGTTTTTACTTGGGCAGCCTCAGATAAACGACGAGGATGTGCCGCCGATTCCGCTACAGTTAAGCTTTGACAATGTGCTTCGGGAGCAGACCTCTCCGGCACACGTCAGAATTCAACCTGCGGCTAAGAAGGTGGAGAAGTCGCCAATACTTCCTATTTCCATTATTCTCAATATTGCATTGGTGATTGCAGTGGTAGCCATGTTTGCCATAACGCTTAATTCAGAGCAGCCCAATGTATTGAATTATGAAAAAGCGCTTGTGAATCGTTATGCCGGCTGGGAGCAGGAACTGACGGAGCGGGAGCAGGCAGTCAGGGAGAAGGAACGTCAGCTTTTGATTGAAGAGGAGAAATAGAGATTTTTTCACAATTTTGACATAATTTGTGATTATACTAAGCCTATCAGTATACCATATGATGTCAGTGTTGAAATGGGAGTGTATATAATGGATAGATTAAAGATTTTGGTAGTAGATGACGAGAGCAGAATGCGTAAGCTGGTAAGGGATTTTTTAGTAAAAAGCAGCTTTGAAGTGTTGGAGGCAGAGGACGGCGAGCAGGCAGTAGATATCTTCTTTGCCAATAAGGATATTGCATTGATTGTATTGGACGTGATGATGCCAAAGATGGACGGGTGGCAGGTGTGTCGGGAAATTCGCTCCTATTCGAAGGTGCCTATTATTATGCTGACAGCCAGAGCTGACGAGCAGGACGAGCTGCAAGGCTTTCAGTTGGGAGTAGACGAGTACATTTCAAAGCCCTTTAGCCCGAAAATTTTGGTGGCACGCATTGAGGCAATTTTGCGCCGAACGAATCGGCGCAGTAAGGATGAGATACTTAGCTGCGGCGGTATTGTGGTGGACAAGGCTGCGCATCAGGTGCTGATAGATGGTAAGGAAGTGGAGCTGAGCTATAAGGAATTTGAGCTATTGACTTATTTTATGGAGAACAAGGGGATTGCCCTTTCCCGTGAGAAAATTCTAAACAATGTGTGGAACTATGATTATTTTGGCGATGCCCGCACCATAGATACTCATGTTAAGAAGTTGCGTAGTAAGCTGGGTGACAAGGGAGAGATGATTAAGACTATTTGGGGCATGGGGTACAAATTAAGCGAAGACAGTGAGTAAAGTAATGCGACCTGCAAATTTATTTGCAAGGTCGCTATTATTTTACGAACGTACGGATATGAATAACGGAGCACATAGTGCGGAGTTATGAATGGCCGCGACCGCGGGAGTGCGGAGCACGGAGCGGTCGGTCTGCGCGTGGAGGAAGGATAAGTGCGATGGAAGTTTACTTCCGTGAGCATGAATGATGCGCTTTTTATTGTGCGACAGCACCTGACGTCAAGATGTCGACTCTGCGAGCAGGTGCTGGTGATATCATTCCTAAGGGTTACTAGGTACTATTGTTTCGCCAAGCATGTTCTTTGTCAGTATGGCGAGTTGTTCTTCGATAATCTGCACCAATTCGTCAGCACTTTCTTTTCTTCCATCATTGAGCCAGACTGTCAATATGCTGATTGTAAATCCGGTACGGATAGCGATAAAATAATTGCCGTGTTTCATATTGATACCGGGGAGATTTCCAAAACGCTGTTGCAAAATATCAGCGTTTTTCATGTGGCAGGCATAGATAATGTCCTGCCTGTTGATTTTCATCAGCAGTTCTAAAATGTCACTGTGATTTATCCAATACTCAAAATAGTGTCGGGCAAGTTCAAGCTCACCTTGGAATGGTTTTGGATGATAGTTCCCTAAGACTTCGTAAAAACAGGTGTCACATTTCCAATACAGCACATCTGAAATATTATCAAATGCTCTATAAAACGTTGTCCTTGCTACTCCGGAAGCCTTTTGCAAATCACTCACTGTGATCTGGTCAAAAGGTTTTTTCTTTATACATTCCAACAGTCCTTTATAAATAAGTTCTGATGATTGAATGGCGCGTTTATCTTTACTGATATGATACATATGCTCCTCCGTTTTTCGCTACAAGTTTTTGCTATAGTGTAGCACTTGTTTCGATACTATTGTAGCATAAAAATATTTACGCTACAATAGTATTGAAAAATAAGACTAAAAAGGAGAGATGAATTATGGAAGCAATTATGCAAGGGTGGTTGTCTATATGGCTTTATGTAATGGTAGCCATTGGTGTTGTATTAAGTTATCTGGTTTATAAAAACAGGAAAACATGGTCAAAACTCAATATTCTTTGCACCTTGGCGGTCATTGTGCTGGTATTGCATGTAATTGAGGAATGGGTATTGCCGGGTGGACTGCACTATTCTTATAACATCAATCACAGTTCTGTGTATTTAAGTAAATATCCAATGAATCGATTGACTGATATGATTACAAATTTTGGTGCAGTTGTGATTGGCTGTATTGTGCTTAAGGTGTGGGGATTTAAAAAGCCTGCGGGAATCGCAATCATGTTGTTCTCTGCGATGGAAGTGGTGATGCACATCGGTATTGGAATCCAGGATATGCAGATTTTTAGCAAATATGGAATGAATACCATTTATTCTCCGGGGCTTATTACGTCACTGTTTGGTTTCCTTCCCATTTGTGTTGGTCTTGCCATTCATCTGTTTAAGAAAAAAGAAAATCGACCAAAGCTTACGCAATGGATTATGGCGATTGTTGCAACGGCGGTACTTGGTTTTATGCTAATCAATCTGCCTGAAGCAATACTTAGTAGTGAAAACACTCCCTATGAATTTACCGATCGCGGCTACTATGAGAAGTATGGAGAACAATACGAACAGGACAATGGATGCGAATATTTTGTACCGGAAGCGGATAAGGAGGAACAGTAAATGAAGAATAATACGATGATTTTGCACGATAAAAATGGAAAAGAAATGCCTGTGGCAGTAAGAAGTGCATTACCCGTGGACTCACCATGTGCCCGCTATACGGGATTTAAGCAGGAAACACTTCTTTTGAAAAAGGGTTCTATTCGTCTGAAAGGTTATATGCCTCTGCCTTGTGACATCATTTTAGAACGAGATGTACCAGTAACCTTGCGGGATGGTGTAACAATTTATACGGACATTTTCCGTCCGAATGATGATGAACCACATCCGGCTATTATGGCTATGAGTCCTTACGGAAAGGAAATCGGTTCCCAATGGCTGGACGATACTCCAAATCATGCGGGTATCCCTATGCAGGCTACATCGGGTCTGCAAAAGTTTGAAGGTCCTGATCCTGCTTATTGGTGTAATCGTGGCTATGCAATCATCAATCCTGATGTGCGTGGAGCATACAATTCAGAAGGTATTATCCTCTTTTTCGGCAGTGATTATGGACGTGATGGGGCAGACATTATTGAGTGGGTGGCAAGTAGGCAGTGGTGCAATGGAAAAATCGGCATGAGTGGAAATTCATGGCTTGCTATTTCCCAGTGGTTTGTTGCCGCACAAAAGCCGAAGCATCTTGCAGCCATTGCACCATGGGAAGGTTTATCTGACTGCTATCGGGAGATTGCCACACGTGGTGGTGTGATGATGCCGGAGTTTGTCAAGATGCTGTCTGACTCCTTTGCTTCTACTGAAAACGGCGGTATCGAAGATGTCATTGCCATGATGAATAAACAGCCCACAACAAGCAGTTGGTGGGAGGACAAAGAAGCTGACTTGGAAGCAATTGATATACCAGCTTACATTGTAGCAAGCTATACAAATCCTATTCACACCTACGGAACACTGGAGGGCTATCGCCGGATTTCTTCGAAAGAAAAATGGCTGCGTATCCACAATACAGGCGAATGGGATGATTATTACCACAAGGGGCATACCGAGGAGCTGAGATATTTTTTTGACCGCTATCTGAAAGAAGAAGACAATGGCTGGGATGAAACTCCAAAAGTACGTGTCAGCGTCCTTAACCCCGGTGGCGAAGACATCGTTGACCGTGTGGAAGAAGATTTCCCGATTCCACGTACCAAATACCAGAAGTTGTACCTTGATGCCGAAGAAAATGCTCTAAAAGAATGTCCGGTTTCATCAGAAAGTTATGCAGGGTATGATTCCGACCGTAAAAAAAGTGGAGTAAGCTTTAGTATGAAGATGTCGGAGGACACAGAGATTACCGGATATTTGAAACTTAGGCTTTGGGTATCAGCTCTTGACCATGATGATATGGATTTGTGCGTTAAGCTTGAAAAACGTCGCCCGAATGGACTTAAAATTAAATACTCTTTAGGTCCGGGGATGGATACATCTGCAAAAGGTTACATTCGTGTTTCCTTACGTGGGCTTGATGAAGAAAAGAGCACGGAGGAAAATCCAAGACAGTCCATGAAACAGGAACAAAAGCTGAAAAGTAGCGAAATCGTCCCTGTAGATATACTGATATGGCCAATGGGATTGAAGTTCAAAAAGGGGGATATTTTGCGTATTACTGTTTCTCCATATAAGACACAGAAAATGTGGACGGGACCGTTTAAGCTGAAGATGGCAAAAGTAACCATTCCGAAGGAGGGATACACTTATTTCCCAGATGATAAACCTGAAATGTACACGATTGGTGGTTCAGATATGTTCGCTGGTTCAAAGGTAGACACCGCCGATATGCCAAAAGATCATAATAATGGCCGGCATCGCATATACACCGGAGGAAAGTACGACAGTTTCCTGTATGTACCGATTATTCCAATGAAATAGTAACAGGTAGCTTTTATTGAAGTATTGTATTTAGAAGGAGGCTTTGGTATGTGGTTTTGGTTTGTTGAAAAAGGATGGCTGTACTGTATGCTGATTATGGGCATTATCTTGGCAGTACAGATGATTGTTCATTGGAAGGATTGGGATGTACTCAGAAAGCTGGGGGCTTTTACTGTTATCGTTCTTGTCTTTCATGTTTGGGAAGAATGGGTAATTCCGGGCGGGTTCCACTATTATTACAATCTATCATCGGAAGCTATCTTACGAGATCGCTATCCTATGAACGAACTCACAGACATGATTACCAATTTTGGTGGTGCGCTAATTTGGTTTGTTCTTGTGCAGACGAATAAATATGAGCGGAAAATGAGTTTTGCTGTTATGTTATTTGGATATGCAGAAGTGGTAATTCACTTGTTGGAAGCGACTTCTTCCCGAACAATGCTGTTGAAAAATGGCATTTATTCTCCATTTTATGGACCGGGAATGCTTACTGCTCTTGTTTGTTGGCTTCCGCTTGCTATCGTATACACTGCGTATTTTGTCAAAACTCATGTTAAAAAATGGGATGTGATTGGAGGGGTGACAATTCTTGTGGCATTAAGCATTCTTTTGATTACAATGCCGGAAAGTCTGTTGAAAAGCGAAGATACTCCTTATGTGTATGATAATGCCGGATGGTATGAGCAGTGGATAGATGACAGTGGTAAGATTACCAATCAAGGTCAGAAGTAAAATTATTATAAAAATATGATAGTTTTGATTTTTGATAAGAGTGGGTTCATTTGAACCCACCTTTTCCTATTAAAAGGGTTCATCGTTGATTTGTATCACAATCATTGTCCTGTCGAATAGATATGGTCATCCGCATGAGCTAATGTTGAATGATTGATGCTTAAAAAATTTCTTGTAATACTTCCGATTTTTGCTATAATATAATTGTAAAAAGGCAATCGCCACAGAGTGGTTGACCAATAGAGAGACAAAAGCCTTCCCGCACCGGCCAAAGTACAGGGAAGGTTTTTGTTATGTTAGTGACAAATCAAATAAATGAATGTCAACAATGCTAAGAGAAACATTCCGAAGGGCATAAGGTCTCTGAAATTGAAATTCTTCATAAGCATCACCTCCATTCTGTAAGAATGAAGGTCAACCACCCCTGCCTTGCGTAAGCTTGGCATGTACACGATTGCCAGTAGCAATACTGCTACTAAAAATATTATATCATATGAGAAATCAGAACACAAGTTCGAATAAAACGAAAAGATGAAAAGAAATTCAAACTTGATTTTCTTGATAGGTTCCGATAAAATCTCTCCCAATAACAGGAGGTGATATTATGTCAGAGCAAGAACAACCAAAGTTTTTCAGTGTAGCAGAAATCAGTAGAATACTCGGAATCAGCAGATCAAAAGCCTATGAATTGATATGTGCAGATAATTGTCCATTTACTGCTGTCAAAATAGGGAAAAGAATTTGTATTCCGGCTAACAGCTTTTATAAATGGTATGAGAGTTTGGCGGAAAATGAGAGTGGGAAAAGTAATTATGAGAGTAAAATAGTACTGTTACCAAATTGATGAAAATAGAAATGTTACCAAAGGATAGTTCCATTTGAACCAAATGAATGCAAAAGATATAATGGAAAAATCTGGAACCGGAAATCGGAACAGACGGACATAATGTAATATATGGACTATATGTACAAAGGGGCATGGGCTAGATTATATCACTTGCTTTGTGTTTTAGAGAAGAATTTTGGTAGCATTCTGGTTGTTGTGCGTTAAAGGTATCTTGACAAGTAATTTTGATGGTGTTAGAATAGCGAAAATAAATGAAAAATTCTAATTCAAAAGAGGTATCTTAAAATGTTTAGTAATCAGTTCCGGAAACTGAATAGGGACGATGATAGGTAGCGTTTGTATCTGTGATTAGTCATAGGTACAAGCGCTAACTGTGTTGTGCCTATGTGTAATATAAAGATAATAGACCACATTGGTAAAGATGAATACTTTGCTCGTGTGGTTTTTTTGTACCCTTTTTAGCAATTTCCATGCGAGTACATTTTTGAAAGAAGGTGATTGTATGGGACATAAAGGCGATGACCTTATGGATAGTGTCTGTTTTTGATAATAAAATAGCGAGATAGAAAGGATAAAACAATGGAAAATATAGAAGGAAATATTAGTGTAATTGAATTAGAACCCTGGGAATTAGTAGACCACATCGGAGAAACAATACAAATTCACGGAAGTATCTATAAAATAAGAAAAATGAAAGGTTTTGCTTTTGTGTTATTAAGAACAAAAAGAGATATTGTTCAGTGTATTGCTACAAAAGATACAGAAATACCGGTAGAAGAAAGCTGCGTAGTAATTACGGCAAATGTGGTGGAAGAGTGCAGAAGTAAAACTGGATATGAATTGCATATTGAAAAAATAAAAGTTGTAAGTAATCCTTATGAGATATCACCAATTGTAATTAACCAGAAAATCGTGGACACTTCTATAGAAAATTTACTCGACTATAGACCAATCACTTTAAGGAACGAAAAAGAAAGGGCGATTTTTAAACTGCAGGAGGGAATTTGCAGAGGAATTCGAGAATTTCTTTATAATGAACATTTTACAGAAATTCATACCCCTAAGATTGTGCAGTCTGGAGCAGAAGGAGGAGCCAATATTTTTTCTTTAAACTATTTTGGACAAGAGGCATATTTGACCCAAAGTCCTCAGTTTTATAAACAAATGATGGTAGGTGTGTTTGAACGTGTATTTGAAATTGCGCCGGTGTTCCGAGCTGAGAAACATGATACATCAAGACATTTGAATGAATATACCAGTGTTGATTTTGAAATGGGCTATATAGAAAGTTTCAAAGAAATCATGGAAATGGAAACAGCAATGTTGAAATATGCGTTGAATTATTTGTCTGAGTATTATGAAAAGGAAATAGTATTGCTTAATCTTTCTTTGCCCATGGTTGAAACAATTCCTGCAATCAGTTTTTGTGAAGCAAAGATGAAAATAGCTGAGGCTTATAATCGCCCTGTAAAAGACTGGGAGGATTTTGAACCGGAAGAGGAAAAACTTTTATCAGAGCTTATTTTAAAAGAAACAGGAAGTGAATTTGTTTTTGTAACACATTATCCGAGTATAAAGAGGCCATTTTATGCTATGGACAACAAAGAAAATTGTAATGAAACAGAAAGTTTTGATTTGCTGTTTAGAGGCCTTGAAATTACAACCGGAGGACAAAGAATTCATAATTATGAAGAACAGATTTCAAAAATGAAACGGAAAAACATGAATGTACAGTTGTTTGAAAGTTATCTCATGATACATAAACACGGTATTCCGCCACACGGTGGACTGGGACTTGGTTTAGAACGTTTCACCAGTAAATTATTAGGGTATGAAAATGTTAGATTTACGACATTGTTTCCGAGAGATATCAACAGATTAATCCCTTAGGCAGCTGTATGTTTTGAAAAATAACTTGTAATACTCCCGAATTCTGCTATAATATAATTAACAAAAGGCAATCGCCACAGAGTGGTTGACCAGTGTATAGAAAGCAAAAGCCTTCCCGCACCGACCAAAGTACAGGGAAGGTTTTTGTTATGTTAGTGACAAATCAAATATATGAATGTCAACAATGCTAAGAGAAACTCATTGATATTGTCAATATTGGTTTACACTTTTTTCTCAAGAATGTTCGACCTTATGCTGCCTCCTGTAACGAAGCATAGTATTGCTGTCGCTTAACCATCGGAGGCAGTCCGCCATTAGCAGAGCAGATCCTCCGATTATTCCAATAGCTGATGAAGTATCTCCAGATGAGCGTTTTTAACTGTTCTACTGTCATTGAGGCAGTGTCGTAACGCTCATAAAGTAATTCCTCCTTGAAGCGTGCCCATATGCTTTCACATCTGGCGTTGTCATGGCATCTGCCACCGGCACTGTTCATGCTTTGGAGAATGCCATATCTGTTGATAGCTTTACGGTATAGCTCGCTGGTATACTGGGTACCCCTGTCACTATGTAGAATAGCTCCACGGAGCATAGGGTAAGCTTTGCAAGCATTATCTAAAGTTTGTTCGCAAAGGGTTGCCTTCATATTTGTATCCATAGCAAGCCCCAATACTGCTAAATCATAGCAGTCAAAGATAGCTGAAACATACAGTTTCCCATCGGAAGCCTTAATTTCAGTCATATCGGTAATGCACTTTTCAAGAGGCTTTTCAGCTGTGAAATCGCGTTTAATTATATCGTCGGATTTACGTACTTCTTTATCTGCTTTGGTAATACCGTTAGGCTTACGCTTTGGTTTATGGTTAAGACCAATTTCTTCCATGACACGATAAACAGTTCTCTCACCGGGAATATGTACTCCCTCAGGCTGTTTGAGCTGCAACGCCTGATACATACGGATTCTTCCATATGTGTCATTGCATTCATCTTCGCTGCAAATATCAAGCATTGCATCTGCAAGTGCCTGATATTTCCAAGGGGCATCCTTTGCTTTTAGGAATTTATTAAATGCCTGTCTGGAAACATGAAGCACTTTACAATAAAAAGAAATTTTACCCTTAACTCTGCCGTCATCCGTCTTAATTGCAATAAACGTTAATCTCTGTTTTTTGCTGACTTCCGACGGCTGGCTGCGAAAAAAGCACTTGCTTCCTCGAGAAATTCGTTTTCTTCTTTTAAACGACGAATTTCCTTATCCTGTTCTTTAACGCGCTTTCTGAGTTGGATAAGCTCATCGTTAAGGGATAAAGCGTTCTTGGGTGTATGAACCGTTTCATTTGCACTAAGGTGACCTTCTTTGAAGGCTTTTATCCAGGTGTACATAGTGCCCTTGGGGATTCCTAATTCCTGAGCAGCTTTATGCCCGCCGATTTCCTGAGCAAGCTTTACAGCCTG
>Ga0129312_1000253_pt1 | contig 52220 bp, 39 predicted proteins | sample O827metagenome_FD_94434 | JGI IMG/M metagenome (GOLD analysis project Ga0129312, IMG submission 94434) | Orangutan group fecal microbial communities from Wisconsin, USA - O827 metagenome | ecosystem: Host-associated > Mammals > Digestive system > Large intestine > Fecal | place: USA: Wisconsin... | reverse complement strand
GTCTTACCATCCTTTCAGATTATCTCTAAAACACCTTAAGAACCTTGAGGTTCTTTAGGATTCGTATTGTGATTATCTAAAATTCAGATAGATTTTTCCATAGACCTGTGATTTACCGGATACTTCCCTTCAGCCTGATACCTGCCTTCTTAAGCGCATACGCCGCTATAAGCTCCGAGACTATACCGCTTTTCTGATCAGCCGAACCTCTGGCATAGATATTGCCGTCTTTGATCTCACATCCGTAGGGATCGGTTGTCCAGCCTTCACCCTCCGGCACAACATCATAATGTCCGGTAAAATGAATATTCGGTCTGGCCTTACTTCCTTCCATTGTTCCTACCACACTTATGCGCGGAAGTCCCTGACCGTTAGGTGCAAGCTCGGTAAGTCTGTCTTCGGGAACAGAAACATATTCAACATCCATTCCGATCTTCTTCATCATTGCGCCTATCACCTGAGTACACTTGTCATAATTATATCCCGGAGGATTTTGTGTGGGTATCACAAAGATCTCACAGGCAAAATCAACAAGCTCATCATGAAGAGCTTCTACAGCATCATCAATTTTTTGTGCCAAAACAGTTCTTTCCAAATCTGTACCTCCGTGATTTTAAAATATCTGCCACTTACAGTGTGGTCGCTAGGGTTGTATCTTACCCGATCAATTAATATTATAATTTAATGCTTAAATTTTGTCAGCAAAGTACAATAACATTAAAAAAGGTAAAGGCTCACGCCTTTACCAGATATTCATAAGATGCTGCATTATTAAACTTACTATGGTTATCCCAACCCAGCAGGAAGCACCGACGATAAGCGGCTTGCCTCCGGTCTTGATGAGATGAACGATATTGCTGTTTAAGCCTATCGCAGCCATCGCCATAACTATAAAGAACTTTGAAAGCTGCTTGAGCGGTCCGAACACAGATGCTTCAACTCCCATATTCACGCATACGGTAGTGATAACCGCTGCTATGATAAAGTACAGTATAAACATCGGAAATGCTCTCTTTAAGCTGAATTCCGCTGATTTCCTGCCTTCCTTAGCTGCACTCCTTGCCCTGATAATTGACAAGACAAGAGTAATCGGAATTATAGCAAGAGTCCTTGTGAGCTTAACCGTAACAGCCTTGTTCAAGGTCTCGCTTCCGAGATTCCACATGCTGTCCCAGGTGGCTGCCGCCGCAGTTACCGAGGAGGTATCGTTGATAGCTGTTCCTGCAAATATTCCGAAAGCATCTCCGTGCGTTGTATCAAAACCTATGGCATTGCCCAGTATAGGGAAAAATATAGCCGCAAGTACATTGAAGAAAAATATGACCGAGATAGCCTGAGCCACTTCGTTATCATCTGCTTCGATAACCGGAGCTGTTGCCGCTATAGCCGAACCTCCGCATATGGATGAACCTACTCCCACAAGTATAGCCGAGTTTGCCGATACCTTTAATGCTTTTCTGCATATCCAAGCTATAACAAGCGAAGTCGTTATAGTGCATATGATGATGGGAAGCGACTGCTTGCCTGTCTCAAATATCACTCCGAGATTCATTCCGAAGCCGAGGAGTACAACGGCTGCCTGAAGTATGTATTTGGAAGTCCACTTGATTCCCGACGCTGCCTTGCCCTTATCCTTACAAAACATCGTAATTATCATTCCGGCTATGATAGATATGACAGCTCCGCCTACGACCGGAAACATTTTCCCGAGTATCCATGCGGGTACGGCTATGACAAAGCACAGCAAAAGCCCGCTGAAATTCTTTTTTAAAAAATCCACTATTAGTTTATTTCCTTAACTTATCCTCTGTATTTGTCCAAAAGCTCCTGCTTAAGATCATAGAGCTTCTGGCTGAGATCCACATGCACAGTATGCGGATTCACAAGACGCTTTGACTCATCCCAAAGAGTCTCCAGATCCTTCTTGCATACCTCCTGAAGCTCCTTCACCGTAGGTCTGTTGTTGTAGATGCATTTACCGTTCTCAAATACATGTACAAGCAAAGGCTTGATGGTATAGCTTCCTCCGCAAAGTCTGGTCTTCTTCCATGTCTCGATAGGATCAAACAGGATGAGCTCATCATTTTCATCAAAATGCTCATCACTGAGCGCAATGAGATCCGCAATAATCTTGCCTGTATCCTTGCCGTATATACGATAGATGACCTTATCTCCCGGATTTGTGATTTTCTCGGTGTTCTCCGATATCTTGATCTTAGGTATCATCTCACCTGTTTCCGAATCCTCGATAGCCGCAAGCTTATATACACCTCCGAATGCAGGTGTGTCCTTGGAGGTGATAAGATGTGTTCCCACGCCCCAGCTGTTGATGGTTGCACCCTGAGCCTTAAGTGACTGGATAAGGAACTCATCAAGATCGTTGGATGCAGATATTACCGCATCTGTGAATCCTTCCGCATCAAGCATCTTCTTGGCCTGCTTGGAAAGATATGCAAGGTCTCCCGAATCCATACGTATACCGTATTTCTTGGATTTGATTCCTGCATCTCTCATCTCCTTAAATACCTTGATTGCATTAGGTATACCGGACTTAAGAGTATCGTAGGTATCCACAAGCAGCAGGCAGGCATCAGGATAAAGCTTGGCATAGGTCCTGAACGCCTCAAGCTCGCTGTCAAAGGACATGATCCAGCTGTGTGCATGCGTACCCATGACTGGAATGTCAAACATCTTGCCTGCAAGTACATTGGAGGTACCGACGCAGCCTGCTATAACAGCCGCTCTCGCACCGTAGATGCCGGCATCCGGTCCCTGTGCTCTGCGAAGTCCGAACTCCATTACACCGTCACCGTTGGCTGCATGTACCACACGCGCCGCCTTGGTAGCTATAAGCGACTGATGATTGATAATATTAAGAAGCGCAGTCTCAATAAGCTGAGCCTGCATGATAGGCGCCTTGACCTTGACTACCGGCTCCCTCGGGAACATGACATTTCCCTCAGGAATGGCATATATATCACCTGTAAATTCAAACTCCCTGAGATAATTAAGGAAGTCCTCCTCGAAAATGCCGAGCGAATCCAGATAAGCGATATCATCCTCGTTGAATCTGAAGTTCTCTATAAGCTCGATCAACTGCTCAAGTCCGCAGCTTATCGAATATCCGTTTCCGTCGGGATTCATGCGATAAAAGGCATCAAATATTACATCAACGTTTTTATCCTTGCGTTTATAATATCCCTGCATCATGGTAAGCTCATAGAGATCCGTGAGCAGGGTGAGATTTCGTTCACTGGACAAATTTGCAGTATTATTCATAATATTTCCTCCGTGAATTTCCATTATATGCTCATATTTTTTTTATGTCAATCAACAGCAAACGGGCATATGTCATGACACTTGTTTGCCGGGCTTTATGTAAATGCAGCCTGCTTTTTTGATATTCACAATGCATAAGTATTCAGATACTCTGTCACTTGCGCATCTACGTAAAACAATACCGAACTTAAAAGCAGCGGCTGAGTACCGGTGGACAGAGCCAAGAGCTTACTTGCATTTTCAGCGCCTTTGAATATAATGAGTGGTAATTATTTATTGCAAAGGAGTGCTTAATAATGAGTATCAACGGTTCCGAACAGCTCACAAGAGCAGATATCAAGAGGATCGAGGATGAAATAGAATACAGAAGGATGACAGTGCGCCCTGCGGCTCTTAAGGCTCTCAAGGAGGCCCGTGCTCTCGGCGATCTGTCGGAGAATTTTGAATATCACTGTGCAAAACGTGACAACAATCAGAATAACAGCCGTATCAGATATCTCGAGAAGCTGCTGAGATTTGCCACTGTTGTCGAGGAAGAGGATAATGACAATAAGATAGGTATCAATAATACCGTGGAAGTGTATTTTGAGGAGGATGATGAGACAGAGACCTACCGTATCGTAACTTCCATACGTTCGGATTCAAGAAAAGGCCTTATCTCAAACGAATCCCCTCTTGGTATGGCACTTATGGGGCACAGTGTCGGTGACAGGATAGAGGTCGATGTCGAAGGCTCTGAGCCTTATCACGTTATCATCAAAACGCTCGACAAAACCGGTGAATCCGACGAGGACGAGATCCATAAGTACTAAATTATCCGGCATATAGCTGTTGCATTACAAATCGACAGCTTACAGATTTAAGACTTATCATCTCAATATAGCTATAGACATGTTATAAAAGTAAAATGTGAAAGTTTACTGCTCATAAGCAGATTTGCTTAAACAAAATAATAAAAATTCAGGAAAACAGAACCGACCTCCTCTCATCAGACAAAAGATCTGACGATCGGAGATCGGTTTAATTTTTTTCTAAAAAATCCAAGCTCATGAATTACAGCTCATCCGCAAGTGAGCGGTACTCCATGGTGCCTGTACGGCTTGTATGTCCGAGCATCTTCTGAACCGTGCTCACATCCTTGCCATGTTTAAGTGCCGCTACCGCAAAGCTGTGACGAAGGATCTTAGGTGTCATATTCTCGATACCTGCATTCTTTCCGCACAGATGTATAAGCTTCCAAAGCCCCTGCCTCGACATACGTCCGCCTGCACAGCTTAAGAAAAATGCCTCACACTCAGCTGCATCTGCCGCAAGCTTATGTCTGACATTAAGATACTTCTTGAGAATATCACAAAGCTTCTTGCCAAGCTCTATCCTGCGCTTTTCATCACCAAGTAACATCATGCGTGTCCTTAGATCAACATCTTCCATATCAAGAGCCAGTATCTCACTTACCGAGATACCCGTTCCCGCAAGAAGCTCAAGTATAGCCCTGTCTCTTATGCCCTTTATTGACTCCTGATCAACGGTTCCGATAAGCTTGCGTATGTCTTTCTCGGACAGTATATCCGGTGTCTTCCTGATCACCTTTGGAGCCTTGAGCAGCTCCGAAGGATCCGAGAAAGTATAGCCTCTGCTGTGTGTGAACGCAAAAAAGCGCCTCATTGAAGCAATATTTCTTGATACCGTGGCTGCCGATCTACCCTGCTCAAGTATATACTCTATATACTGCATAAGATCTGCCGAACCAATATCGGCAAGCTCACACACTCCGTTATCATCAAGATAACGTTTGGCAATACGCAGGTCTCTCTCATATGCCTGCTTGGTATTGTCCGACACACCCGTCGCACTTATATATTCGATAAATTCACTTATTCTGTCTGTATCTGTCATTAATTACACACCCTTATACCTTATGTAATTTTTTCACACGAGTTTACATATTATACTCTTTCCCGGTATAAGACAATACACAAAAAAGACAAAATAAAGCAAATTTCCGCTTATCGAATTGGCGCATATTACACTTGCTTTATACAAATGTTTCTTTATCGGAGAAATCCGGCTATTATCTCCAGTTGCTCTCCCATTCCCTGCGGCGCTTCTTATTATCTATGCTGCGCTTGATATCCTTAAATATATTGCCGCTTCCGCCTCTCGATCTGCTCGTCATATTATAGAAAATGATGACCGGGATAAATGCAGCAATTATAGCGATCTTTGTATAGAGAGGTCCGACAATAAAGTTATATATGTAAACAGCCACCTCAAAGAGTGCAAAATACTTGATCTTTATCGGGATAAGGAACATAAACAGCACCGTAGCATCCGCATACATTATCGCAAGCGCCATAAATACCGCAAAATGTGTATACAGCGGCAGATAAGGGAAATTAACTCCGCTTATAAGATAATAGACTATCGATCCTATCTCTCCTATTAAAATGCTTCCGAAGAAATAAACATTATACTCAAAATTCCCCATCATTGCTTCAACATTGGAAGCAAAGCTGTAATAGATCAGTATGCCAAGTACGGCACCCAGTACTCCTCCTCCCAATGACGGCGGATAAAGGATGGCTGTAAATATCCTCCATATCTGACCGTGCAGTACCTGTCTCGGTGAAAATGCAAGATATCTGAGATAAAAGCCCGCACCGACATCTGTGCTTATGAGCAGATATCCGATTGCAAAGCACACGCTTGCATAGACCGCAAGATTAGGTATGGCAAAGCGCTGATACTTAAACTTCATTTTGTTGAAAAAATTTGAATCCATTAAACTTCCTCCGAATTTATCATTTGTCAAGGAATCGGCGTATCTCTCCGACTCTCTTCATTCCTTCCGCATAACCTATGTCATAGACACGCTGTATTTCCTTTGGATCGTGTACCACCTTTTTGATATTAAGTGCAGCCTCCGGGCGTATCACTCTTATCCTGTCAGGCTCACGCTCCGCACAGCTGTCCAGATACTCCATTGTAGCATTATACATTAAATGTCTGTGTGACATTGTATTTATAAGCTCCGGATAAGATTTTAGCAAATACTTTAATATCGGCATCATGCCGTTTTTCTTCTTGCGATAGCCGTAGGGCTGAGTACATATGACTACTATTTTGTCACAGCCCAGGTCTTCGATAAACTTTACCGGTACCGAATCAGACATACCTCCGTCGAGGAATCCGTGTCCGTCACAATCCATCTTATTATATCCGCTCTCCGTTAATAAACGATCCGCTTCAGCCTTTATATCGGCATTGTCGGTGCCGCTTTCGTCCTCATACTGCTTAATATCATGATCTGTATTATCCTTATCTCCGGAGTACACCGGTCTTTGGAGCTTGATGTATCTGCCTTTCTTTGCAGGCTCAGCTTCGATAAACGGAACCTTGCCCTCGTATGCCTCTCCCGTACAATGCACAACATTAGATACTCCCGGCATAGATGCGGAAGCTCTGAGCCAGGTGATATCCTCTCCGTCTCCCTTATCCAGTCTCTTATATACCGGAAGTCCCGTATCCACATCCGTGGTCACTATCCAAAAGTCCATGGAATTGTCTCTGTGTGCCGCAACATCATAGGGATCAAGTCTGTTCGGAATATCGTCATAATCAAACTTGGCATTGTAGATATCTCCTGTCTTGATCAGAGACCACAGACCGCCGTAACGCTTATCCTTACAATACTTCTTATTATATCGAAGTGTCCTGCCTATCTGATGAGACTTGAGATTTATTCCGAAGGTCGCTCCGGCAGATACGCCGACCGCCGTATCAAAGCTTATCCCCTGTTCCATCCAGACATCGAGTATGCCTGCCGTAAACATGCCGCGCATAGCTCCGCCCTCAAGTACTATTCCTGTCTTCATCCTGCTGCCTCCGAACACTTCGCTCCTATATGAGCGAATATATATTACATCTTTGCAAACTTTTCAAATCCCGATACGATCAGGACCAAACGCCTGCAAATGTTTATCTGCTGTCTTTTCTAAAAAAGTATACCAAATCTTGTGCAGAATATCAGAACTTTATGTCTTCAATATGAACGACACTTGGATATTTCATTACTTATCTGGAAAACTATCGCTATTATAACGTAAAAAGCAGCCGGCCTGATTTTCACAGACTAACTGCTTTTTATCTAATTCAATATACCTTGCTTTTTAAATATCTGACAGCTTGATAGGCTGAGAAACCTTACCACCCTTAATGTTCATTACTGCGCGATCCATATCTGCCAATGTTTTGGCTGAAATTTTTTCCGGTGTTGCCACTTTCGACGGTTCCGGAATAATGCAAGCATTCTCATGTTCTTTTAGATTGTTGGTCTGCCCGTGATTTTCCTCTTCGTTAAGCAGTGCCTTCTGTGCTGTCGCAAGCATAAGCTTGATACGGTTGAGCTGGTTTACTTCGGATGCGCCCGGATCATAGTCTACCGCTATGATATTGGCATCAGGATAAGCATTTCTAAGCTCCTTGATAACGCCCTTGCCCACTATATGGTTAGGCAGACAACCGAAAGGCTGTACACAGACGATATTCGGAACATTTTCATGTATGAGCTCAAGCATCTCTCCTGTAAGGAACCAGCCCTCTCCGGTCTGATTGCCGAGTGAGAGGAACTGCTTGGCCTTAGCTGCCGTCTCTCTTATATCAGACGGAGGTCCGAAATGCTTAGACTTCTTAAGCTCCGCTACAGCCTTACGTCTGAAGCTCTCCATAAATGTTATGGCAAGATTTGACATATTGACAACAGACTTCTTGCCACCGAGATATTTCCATTTGAAGGTATTGTTGTAGAAGCAATACAGCAGGAAATCCATGAGATCAGGCATCACCGCTTCCGCACCCTCTGACTCAAGAAGCTCAACGATATTATTGTTGGCAAGCGGTGAGAACTTGACAAGTATCTCTCCGACTACGCCTACTCTCGGCTTCTTTTCGTCGGTTCTCGGAAGCTCGTCGAATTCCTTGATGATATCGCGGATATTTCTGTTGAACTCTGCGCTTCGCGGAGTCTTGCGTGCAAGGTTCTCTATTGCCTTACGCTTCCACTTCTCATGCAGTGCATTGGCACTGCCCGGAACCTTCTCATATGGTCTTGTGGCATAGAGTACACGCATGAATACGTCGCCGTATACAAGTGCCTGCATTGCCTTAAAGGCAAGTCCGGGTGTTATCTTGAAGCCCGGATTGGTCTCCATGCCGTTGGCATTGATGGAGATTACCGGGATATCCGGTATTCCTGCCTTCTTGAGAGCACGTCTTATGAAGCCTATATAGTTGGAGGCTCTGCAGCCGCCTCCGGTCTGTGACATTATAACGGCTGTTCTGCTCAGGTCGTATTTTCCGGATAGCAGTGCATCCATGATCTGACCGATAACGATAAGTGAAGGATAGCAGGCATCGTTATTTACATACTTAAGTCCCATATCCACCGCATTGCGGTTATCATTCTTCAATACGACTATATTGTAGCCGTGGCTCTTGAAGGCAGGCTCAAGCAGATCAAAATGTATAGGAGACATCTGCGGACAAAGTATAGTGTAGTCCCTCATATCCTTTCCGAATACGACTCTCTTGTACGCAGATGAGTGTTCGTGGCGTTTGATATTCTTCATCTCACGCACCTTTATGGCTGCGATAAGTGAACGTATACGGATACGCGCAGCTCCCAGGTTATTGACCTCATCTATCTTGAGGACGGTATATATCTTGTCGGAGCCTGTCAGTATGTCATTTACCTGATCTGTGGTAACAGCATCAAGTCCGCATCCGAAGGAATTAAGCTGAACCAGATCAAGATCGTCTCTTGTCTTGACGTAGCTTGCGGCTCTGTACAATCTGGTGTGATACATCCACTGATCCGTGACTATGGTCGGTCTGTCAACATCACAGAGATGGCTCACCGAATCCTCAGTAAGCACAGCAAAGCCGTAGCTTGTTATCATATCGGCAATACCGTGGTTGATCTCAGGGTCTATATGATAAGGTCTTCCGGCAAGCACTATGCCTCTGTGACCGGTATCCTCCATCCACTTAAGTATCTCTTCGCCCTTGGCCTCGGTATCTGTCTTGGCCTTGATAAGCTCATCCCATGCAATAGAAGCCGCACGCTCTATCTCTTCCTTGGTTATAGGCTCTGTCTCCTCGCCGTATGCATTTACAGTCTCTGTAAACTTAGGTCTGAAGGCCTTGATCAGCGACTCGGTAAGTGCTTCCTTATTGGTAAACGGCATGAAAGGACACATGAACTCGATATTTCTTTCCTTGAGTTCTATATTGTTCTTAATGTTTTCCGGATAAGAGGTAACTATAGGGCAATTGTAATGATTGCCGGCATTTGGACTCTCGTTTCGCTCATAAGGGATGCATGGATAGAATATAAACTTCACTCCCTTATCTATAAGCCACTCTATATGTCCGTGTGACATCTTGGCAGGATAGCACTCAGACTCGGACGGTATAGTCTCCATGCCGAGCTCGTATATCTGTCTGCTGCTGAGCGGACTAAGTACTACTCTGTAGGAAAGCTCACGGAAGAAAACTGCCCAGAACGGGAAGTTTTCATACATGTTGAGGACTCTCGGTATACCTACGACACCGCGCTTTGCTTCATTTTCAGGAATGGAACGGTAGCCGAACATACGTGAGAGCTTGTACTTGAACATGTTCGGTATCTCTTCGCCGACAGCTTTTTCAACACCAAGTCCCTTCTCACAGCGGTTTCCGGAAATGTATCTGCGTCCGTCTGCGAAATGGTTGATAGTGAGCACACAGTGGTTGTTGCAGCCCTGGCAGCGTGACATTGAAGTCTTGTATGAGAAATTGATTATCTCATCTATGCCAAGCATACTGCTGACAACTTCATTTTCATCGCAGGAGGACTGCTTTTTAAAGCCGTAACGCTCCCTTGCTATAAGAGCGGCTCCGAAGGCACCCATGATTCCGGCGATATCCGGACGTGTTGCGTGACAGTCCGCTGTCTTTTCAAAAGCGCGGAGCACGGCATCGTTATAGAAGGTACCGCCCTGAGTAACGATATTGTGTCCGAGGTCTCTGGCATCACTTATCTTGATGACCTTATAGAGCGCATTTTTAATAACCGAATAAGCAAGGCCGGCTGAGATCTCCGCAACCGAAGCTCCCTCCTTTTGCGCCTGCTTGACATTGGAATTCATGAAAACGGTGCAGCGGGTTCCGAGGTCGGTAGGTTGCTTGGCAAACAAAGCCTCCTTGGCGAAATCCTCCACGCTGAAATTAAGAGACTTGGCAAACTGCTCTATAAATGATCCGCAGCCTGAGGAACATGCCTCGTTAAGCTGTACCGAATCTACGGTACCGTCCTTGATACGGATACATTTCATATCCTGTCCGCCGATATCAAGTATGCAGTCTACATCCTTGTCAAAGAAGGATGCCGCATAATAATGAGCTATAGTCTCTACCTCGCCCTCATCAAGCTTAAAGGCGGACTTTAAGAGCTGCTCTCCGTAGCCCGTAGAGCAGGAATATACGATATGCGCGGTTTCCGGAAGAAGCTCCTTGATCTCCTTGAAGCTCCTTATAGCCGTATCCAGCGGCGAACCGTTATTATTTGAATAGAATTTGTACAGTAATGAGCCATCTTCTCCTACAAGCGCAAGCTTGGTAGTGGTCGATCCGGCATCTATTCCGAGATATACATTTCCGGTATAGCTTGCCAGATCTGCGGTCTTGACATTTGCCTTGGCATGCTCGTCAACGAACTCCTTGTAATCTGCCTCATCCTTAAAGAGAGGATCGAGACGCTTGATCTCGGTATCCATGCTGATACGTGCGGCAAGCTTGGTACACATATCGGAAATGTTAAATACCTGAGCCTTTTCTGTTCCCTTATATATGCTCTTCTGCCCCGGAGCCGGAATGCACATAGCCGAACCCATTGCCGCATACAGATGTGAGTCTTCAGGAGCGATTATATGCTCATCATCAAGCTTAAGTGTACGGATGAAGGCATTTTTAAGCTCTGGAAGGAAATGAAGCGGTCCTCCGAGGAAGGCAACATGTCCGCGAATAGGCTTGCCACAGGCAAGTCCCGATATAGTCTGATTAACTACAGCCTGAAATATTGATGCCGCAAGGTCTTCCTTTGTGGCACCCTCATTGATAAGAGGCTGAATGTCTGATTTTGCAAATACTCCGCAGCGCGCTGCTATCGGATAGATGGACTTATAGTTTTCGGCGTATTTATTGAGGCCTGCCGCATCTGTCTGCAAAAGTGCTGCCATCTGGTCTATAAATGAGCCCGTTCCTCCGGCACAGATACCGTTCATACGCTGATCTATACCGTTTGAGAAATAGATTATCTTGGCATCCTCTCCTCCAAGCTCAATGGCAACATCACACTCCGGAGAACGTGCGGTAAGAACAGTCGATACGGCAACGACCTCCTGTACGAACGGGAGTCCTATATGCTTGGCAAGCGTAAGTCCGCCGGATCCGGTGACTGCACCTCTCAGAGCTATATCTCCGAGCTTTTCCTTTGCCTTTGCAAGAAGCTCCGACAGAGTCTCCTGTATATTGGCAAAATGTCTCTGATAATCCGAGAAAAGTACTTTATTATCCTCGTCGATTATCGCAGTCTTAACGGTTGTCGAGCCTATATCTATTCCTAATCTGTAATCCTTGGTTTGCATTCTTTACCCTAAACATAAAACGAACCGATATTTTTTCAAATATCAGTCACGAATAGCATGATCGGATGCGTTAAGCATCTTCTTTTAATATTTACCAAAACATTTTTTAATCTTTTGGCTAAAATATCAATTTACAATTAACTGATTCTGAATTATAGCACCCGAGATAGAAATATGTAATATGGATTGTATTTCTTTAACGCCATCTTAACAGTCGTTAACGAGGGGTATCATATTTTGACAAGAAAAGAAAAAGAGCATATGGATTTGACTCCATACACTCTATAGTTCTTTCCGACACTTGAGGAGAATAGGAATAAATTCCGCATCATCTGCAACCGGTATTTATGTCTTTTATGGCTATTCAGGCATTCCTGTGGGTAAGAAGTGCCTGAAGAACCAATTTTTTTAGAAATTCGATATGCACAAAAAACAGCCCTACACCCGCTTTTACGGATATAAGGCTCCTATGTTCTGTTGTTATTTCAGGTATCGTTTTGTTATATCAATAAAGAAATCTTCATTCCATAATTTTAGGCCATCCCTTTCTACCGTTGACAAGAATGGCGAAACATCCTCTTTTGCACTGATTAAATCAACAGATGTAAACCATTTCTCCAATAATTCTTTCAGCTTCTCCATAGTAAGCGTTTCTTCCGGATTCCATTTACAGGATTGCTCCATTCGTTTTTGCAGATGAAACACGTTAACATTGCATCCTTTTTTCAGATACCATATATAATCATAAAAGTCTCGTCCTGTCACACGGTGCTTATAATCACGACATAAAACCGCATGTATCTTTCCCGCAAAAAGAGAAGTCATATCATACAACCTGACACGGTAGTTTGCCGGATTAATTCCGGTCATATACTGATATCCTGCACCTTCCGGTGGATTGGTATCAATCTCTAACTTGATTTTTACAAGTGCATTTGGATTTAAACCATAAATTCCGGCATCATTCGAGGTAATCTCCAGAATATTTTGCACAGTGTTTCCCTTGATAAATGCAGACTGTACGGCACTTTCTTTCGTCTTTTCCTTCTTTACAGTCATATTAAAATTATACGCTTTCAGTTCCTTCTCTACATAAGAAAGATATGCTGCAAGATCAAATCCCGGATCAGGCCGTTCCAGTGAAAAGTCAAGATCCTCGCTATATCTTGGCAAGCCATAGAAAATTCGCAGTGCCGTTCCACCATAAAAAGCCGCTTTTGAGAAGAAATTACTTCTGGACAGTCCCTGCAATGCAACCTCCTGAACGATTTCCTTCAATGTATTTTCATAATCTTCGCTATTTTTGCAATCATATCGCTGCATCATGGAAATAATTGCATCATTCATTTTCAGTACTTCTCCTTTTCAAGTAATTTCACTAATTGATCAAGGTTTGTTTTATGATATAGCGGTGCAATTCGTTTGATTTTATTGAAATCAAGCTCCTCAAATATCTCCTCATCCAATCTCATTCCATAAAAAAGGAAATCTGTAAAATCATGAATTCCACGAATTGGTTCAGTAATATATAGCTGATCGCACAATGCCTTTTCTCTAGTGGCAATGAGATACGGACGATTTCCTGAAAGCTCCCCGGTATAGTAATATGGGTAAACTCTCTGCGGGATATCTCTATAAGTGAATGTTCCGAAATAATTACTATACTCCTTCTTTTTGTTTTGACCAAAAGTTGCAGAAGTATAAGTTACAACTCTTTCAGGTATCATATTGTGATAGGAAAGGGCATACTCAAACGAAAGATACGATGGTCCCAATATTGCATTTGCCATAAGAAATCCCGGTGCATTAGAGTCAGTTTCAAACAATCCTCTCTTCAAGGGAATTAAGTCCCCTTTTTTTACCATGTTTTGAATTCTGGCCTGTGGCACTGCATATGTTCTGTTTTCATAAAGCAGTTGTTCTGAAGAAATTATCATGTTGATTTCCTCCTGTTAATACACATTTTAATGTATTATGTGGAGGAAATCAACATATTGTCCGTATCATTATAAATTATTTGCTTTTTCAAGATTCCATATAGTCACATGCTTTCAAAATTTGAATATTTTTCGGATATTTAAAGTTTTTAGGGGACTGTGTTTTTGAGATGCTGACTGTGTAAGCCATAAATTTGCAGACGTAAAAATAAAAAGACCGAGCCAAACGACCCGATCTTTGATAAGTACCTGATGTACTAAATATTTTCCTGTAATTACTTACGGATACCAAGCTTCTTGATAAGCTCTCTGTAACCCTCAAGGTTCTTCTTCTGGAAGTACTGAAGCATTGAACGACGCTGACCTACCATCATAAGAAGTCCCTTTCTTGAATGGTGATCCTTAGGGTTCTGCTTGATGTGCTCTGTAAGCTCGTTGATACGCTCTGTAAGGATAGCGATCTGAACCTCCGGTGAACCTGTGTCTCCCGGCTTACGTCCGAAAGCGTTGATAATCTCTGTCTTCTTCTCTTTTGAAATCATTGTGTTTCTCCTTTACTAAACTATTCGGATATTACCCGTTGATACTTACCTGCAACAAAGTCTCCGCCAAGGAATGCCAAAGACCGTGTCACGGCGAACTCCGATATAATACCATAGGACTTGCAAAATGACAAGTATGTATTGGTAACTGTGGCTCTTAAAATATTAAACACATACTCATCGGCATAATTATTAAAACTCTCTTTGCCTTTTTCTTCTGTTGATGATATATTCTTAATAGCATCTCCTATGTGACCGCGATTTTCGTAAGAAAATCGATGAATGTCGCTCCGGGAGATGCTTTTTATTTTTGTCACATCATAGAGTGTTCTAATCACGCCTTGAGTCTGTATCTACGGTTTGTAGTTGTTCCGACTGCTTCGATTCCTTCCATCTTTGCTAAAATAGCTCTTGTTCGTGGCGCGCTCAAACCAAGATAAACTGCAATATCATTAGTTTTAGCAGCTTTATTTTGCGAAAGATATTCATATATCAGTTCAATACTGTCACTTATTTTTCTTGGCTTACTCTCTTTACTTGTTTTCTTCGCTTGCTCTCTTCGCTTACTCTCTTCGCTTGCTTTCTCTGCTTGCTCTCTTCGTTTGCCTTCTTCGCTTGCCTTCTTCGCTTGCTCTCTTCGCTTGCCTTCTTCGCTTGCTCTCTTCGCTTGCTTTTTCACAAATTCAAGCGTCAAAACTGTGCGGTCAGGATCAAAACGCTCTTCAATTACAGGTTCTTTCCAGTGTGCATCTTCCCATGTATTAAATATATTAGGAACTCCGCTACCTGAACGTTCTCCGATATTGATCAAATTGAACATTTTCATCAGAGATTTATTTCTCGGATCTGATTCTCCGCCTTTACGCATCTGAATTTTCCCGGTGCGAATATATCCCGGATTTTCAAATATAATTCTTTTTGGCTCTTTTCTAATAACTACGCCACGGGTTCCATAATAGTCTGCATTAATAAGACAATTTGCCAAAGCTTCTCTTAAAGCCTTGTGAACCGGCGTATCTTCAATTCGATCACCTCCCTGCATGGCAAACGGTATTTTTATATCCAAACTGATCTTGTTGTACACCCTGAAATAGAAATCGCACAGATTCCCAGACCAATCCCCGGAGCTTGACTGAATGCGATCCGTCCATCTAATCGTTGGATCAAGCATTTCACGATAATCAAGAAAATATTCGGGAAAATGCCTCACAATGTTGTATTCATCTCCAAACATCAACATACCTGCGGCAGTTGGATGGAGTGCCTTATCTTCTCTTGAGATTGCAGCTGCACCAATGCTCCTAAGATATTCGGCATCATTTAATCGTTCAAACGGGTGTCCCGGTTTCAATGTGCGATGACGATTTCTATACCCCTGAACAGTATCATAATTAAGATCTTCCATCGGCACATCATCTAAGACTTCCATATCCATTGTATTTTCCGCCTGATCTCGAAGCATTGTTTTCACTTGTAATCGTGTGCAACGATAATCACCCTCATGATTTCTTCTGAATGTGGATCCAAACAGATCATCATTGACATACACCGGCTTTTGATCTCGCTTGGCCATCGGAACATATATTACAATTATCAAATCCCCATTGATATCATAGGTCTCTACATCATCATCCTTTAGAATATTGACATTAACCTTTTTTCTATTATTTATCATATCCCAAAACTGCTTTAAAAGTTTGTCCTTGTCTCCGACACTTAATCCGGTCGTTCTCCATGAACCGTCTTTATTTTCAGCAACACCAAGGATAATAACTCCGCCATAACAATTGGCAAATGCAGAATATGTATCCCACAAAGACGCAGGCAGTCCGCCATTGGCCTTCTTAACCTCACGGCGATTATCTTCTTTATATGAATCAAACATTGTTATGTCAAACAGACTCTTCAAAAACAATCTCCCTTCTACATTTTTCAACGCACTACTCAAACAAAAACAAGTAGACTGAATGTATTAATCCTCATACAGCTCCTTATTGATAATTCTCTATTCCGTCCCGAACATCCCATTCACATGCATCATGAATTTCGGTTTGTTGTATCCTTGGTGAAAAATTTGCAACAAGCTGTTGCATAATTTTCACCTCAGATAACTTAACAAAACTTACTTCGTAACAAGCTCCAGCAAACTCTGATAACTATCTACTACGTCATAAACAACTTCACCATTGCTGATTGCTTTAAAATGTTCCCTCGCACAGTGAATCTTTGATTCCTCGATCAAACGCAGTTGCATTGAATTCATTGAGCCTTTCGTCTCTGCAACAAAATATATATGCTTGACAGTTCCCTCATAGAAAGCAATCGCCCAGTCAGGGTTATAATGTCCTACCGGCGTAGAAATGTAGAATCCATCCGGAAGCTTAACATATACCGCAACATTAGTATTTATGTCCAGTTCAGTAGCAAATTTCTGCTCATTGCTTGAATCATATACGATATGGTCATAAAGATGCTTCTTTGCCTTCATTGCATTCACACCAAGGCGTCCTTTGATGGTCGGATCAGTGAACACGTCTGTGCCATAATGATCATCCATAACATCGTAAGTAATGTGCTCAATAATCGCCGTAGCCTTTTCATCATTGATAAGAGCTGCAGCCTTGATAATAAACTCCTCCGGATTATCCTTAAACTGATTGAATACAACAGGTTTGATACCCTTCAAAATCTCAATGACTGCCTTGCGTGTAAGACCGGTTTCCTCAACAAGCTTACCTATCAGATCATATTTCACATTAGTTCCAACAGTTCTGCCTTGACTATAACTTGTGGACAGCTCTTTCATAAAAGCATCCCCTGATAGCAGCTCTTCCTTGGATTTGATCGTCTTCATGGTTCCGGTTTCCACCTTAAAGACAATTTTGGACACATTAAGTTTACTGTCAAGAGAATGAACCGCCTTTCGGATCAGCTCATCGGTATCAAAATCGACCACGTATGTAGATTTGGCATTGATCTTTGCCCACAGTGCCTTAAATTCCGGCATAGCAAGCTTATTTTCATCAAGCTGCAACTCTACGTTGTTGCTTCTGGCATTTTCAGGCATCATTGACTTGCCGTCATAAATCGTATCAATTATCTCAAGAACTGAAGCTGCAGAATCTGCCACTTCCTCCGCGACCTTGATCTCATTATTTGCTTTGTCGGCATAGTATTTATCGGTGAGGATACCTTTCTTATCTATGTAGCCGTTGACGATCAAATCAAAATGGATAGCCCTTGCCATATCTTGATCGATAAGCTGTTCATTTCCCCTATCATCCTTTATCACCTTGCCAACAAACAATTCTGCCGTAACAGCACGAGGGCGGTCTGCCACTGCTTCTGCAATTTCCGTCTGTAAGCCCTTTGCAAAGCTGTCGTAGCTTTCGCTGGCGATAACGGTAAGTATATTGACATTCTGTACATCTTCGCCCAGCGCATTGGTGTCCATGCGCTCACCATCCTGATTGACGCATAGGCGCAGTCCACGCCCAACCTCCTGACGTTTACGCACCTCACTGCTGCTCTGCTTCAATGTACATATCTGAAATACATTAGGGTTATCCCAGCCCTCTCTCAGTGCAGAATGGGAGAAGATAAAACGAACCGGAGAACGTTTTGGGTCGCGATCCAATAGCAATTCCTTGTTCTTCATGATCAACTCATAGGCATCCACATCATCCGTCGTAGTTTCCCTGCGTCCTACCTTGGAGTCAATCATCTTGCCCTTTTTATCAATGGAGAAGTATCCTGCGTGAGTCTTCTCCGCCGGAATTGCTTGTAAATACTTCAAGTATTCATCCTCGCCGATACCTATCTGCAAATTACTGATAATATCGTTATACTCTTCCACGAACATTTGAGCATAAATGCCATCAGATGGCTGACCTGTAAGCTCATCATATTCCCTGTAATTATCAACTTTGTCAATAAAAAACAGGGACAGAACCTTGATACCCTTGTAGAACAACTCACGTTCTCTCTGTATATGGGACAAAATCGTTTCTCTGATCTGAATGCGACGCAACTGATCTTCACTGACCTTGCCGATCACATCGCCGACATAGATTTTGATGCCGTTCAGAAATTCCACTGAATCATCTCGCCCGTCTATGCGGGATACCACAAAGCCCTGTTTGTACTCTTCCATACTACCTGAGTTATCGTATAGATTATACCCTTCAGAAACGGTACGGGTAATCTTACGAATCTCTCTTATACCCTTATAGTCAAACTGAATCGTTGCAGTAGGCGCAGCCTTGGAAAGGTTGATGCTCTCAAGGTATACATAGCTTTTCGTTGCAGCACTGCCGGATTCCGAAATTCCCTTTACGGCAATCTTCTTTACCAGTCGCTTGTTATATGCCTCCATAGCATCAAGGCGATAAACCATGTTGTAAATGCTGTCACTCTTATGGGTTGCAGAATAACGAAGAGTCAGTAGCGGACAAAACAGTTTTAGATTTTTCTTAGCAGCAGGACCTTCTACTGACTGTGGCTCGTCGATAATCAAAATTGGGTTCGTTTTTGCAATAATGTCTATAGGACGTCGGGAACGGAAACTGTCCAATTCTCTAAATATAATGGCTGCATTTTTGTCCGCTCTTTTACCGTTTTTCAAATTCTCATTTGCATCAACGGACTTGTTGAATGCCTGCACATTGATGATCATAACATTGATGGAGCTGTCCGACGCAAAACCGTCAATTTCTGTAAGCCGGTCAGAGTTATAGATGAAGAAACGTACCTTCTTACCATATTCCTCCGCAAAATGATCCTGCGTTACCTGAAAAGACTTATATACGCCCTCACGAATAGCGATAGAAGGCACTACAACGATAAACTTACTCCAACCATAATGCTTGTTCAGCTCATACATGGTCTTGATATAGGTGTAAGTCTTGCCGACACCGGTCTCCATCTCAATGGTCAGGTTGAAGTGTCCCTCCAGCCTTTCAGATGGCTTGAGCTGATTTGTCCGTTGCACTTTTTGCAGGTTTTCCAGAATGATACGGTCTGAAAGCTCCGGTACTATCTTGTGGTTACTCCATCCGGTGAAATCCTCTTCATCACTCAGTGTCTGTTGGTAATAGCCGTCACCTCTATCCATCATATAAGAAGGTGTCAGATAAGGCTGTCCGGCAAATACATCCACCACGGCCTTTGCTGCATCAGCCTGAAATTTCTGATGCTTAAATCGTAGTCTCATTGTCTTCGCCTCCTTACAACACTTTCACTGAAGTGTCAGGTGCAAGCTCTTTGAAAATCTGAGTTACATTGATCTTTGCCGGACTGCTTGCAAAACTGCTGTCACGGAACACAGCACGCAATGGCTGGCGTTTTGCAATCGTCTTAATCACGCTGTCAGGAATATCCTCATCAAAGCAGGCAATCAGATCGCCATCATTGTAATTATGCACGGTACAGCCTTCAATATCTTCAGACTGATACGGCAGTGACAGCGGTAATCCCCACTCCAACAGACAGCCAAACAGCAAGTCAAGGTCTGTACGATCTTCCTTAATGTTACTCTCCATCATATCAAGAAGATTTTGCTCATAATCAGCTGGTGCATAATACACGTCCTTCATGTTGGTATCATCCAGCTTCAGAACACGAAAACCGCCGTCAAACTTGGCATCCGGATGTTCATTGGCAATCTTCTTTGCCGCACGACGAATACGCTCCTTGCCGATTTCGCAGATGTTGGAGTAACCTGCTTTATAGGCCTCGCTCTTTTCATCGCAAGTCTCTGGCACCTGCACCATAATGAATTTGCGGCGTCCCTCATCTTCCTCATTCATCTGCATAACTGCGTGGGCTGTTGTAGCAGAACCAGAATAAAAATCCATAATGAGTGCATTTTTGTCAGTGCGAACAACATTTAAAAGAAATTGCCTGATTAGTCCAGATGGCTTTGGGAAATCAAATGGTCTAAATCCAAAAAGTGAACGAAGCTCCGATGTTCCTTGCGCAGTATTGCAGAGGTCAGACGTTATAAGATTTCTAAAAGGGATTGTTCTCTCAATAAGATTCCCATCATTATCCATTTTTGCATATCGCTTATTATATACGTTCCATTCACCATTTGTTTTCTTGAACACAATGAATCCGTTTGCAACTCCCCATTCTACTTTGGTTTTACTCCATAGATAATTCCATCCTTCAATTGATTTTTCCGTACCACCACCTGGATAACGGACAGTTCCGTCCGGCATTGTAATACCATAATTCAATGCTTGTGAGTAATGTCCTGCAACACGACGTCTATCTAATTTATCAAGTGCATACTTACCACGTACGCTTTCGTACTCATCTGAAAGAACATAGCTTTGATCACTTGCAATCATTCCATCAAAAGTAAACGAAGCTCTACTTTTTGTATAAACAAGAATATCTTCTGTTACTGTTACAATATCTGTTCCTGTGTTAGATCCTGCGGTAGACTGCCACACGAGATTTGCAACGAAATTAGAAGAGCCATATACCTCGTCACAAATTTTTTTTAGATTGGAAAGTTCCTTATCATCTATGCTAATAAAAATAACTCCATTATCCGACAATAAGTTTCTTGCCAACATCAAGCGTGAATAAATATTGCTGCACCACTTAGAATGGAAGCGACCACTACTATCTGAGTTAATAAACATGCGATTGCCGTCTTCATTAATTTCTCCATTTTCTACGCTCCATTCTTCACTCTTCATTGCAAAATCATCTTGATAGATGAAATCGTTTCCAGTATTGTATGGTGGATCGATATAGATCATCTTTACCTTACCGAGATAGCTTTCTTGCAAGAGCTTGAGGACTTCCAGATTGTTACCCTCGATATAGAGGTTCTCTGTTCTATCCCAATTAACACTTTCCTCCTTGCACGGACGCAGTGTCTTGCGAATTGACTTATTTGCCTCCACGATAGCTGCCTTTTTGCCTACCCATGTGAATTCATAGGCTTCATCGCCCTCAATTACATCTCCGGAAAGCATCTGCCGCAGAAGATTAAAGTTAATAGCTTTCTTAGGCTTGCCATCCTCATCCTTCGCCTCAGTAATGCAGTTAGGAAACAATGCCCCAATTTTCTCTATATTCTGTGCGGTCATATCAATTGACTCCATACGCATTTTGTCCATTAGTGATTTCCTCCGTTTCTGTAGTCTCCAATTTGGACTATAGCTGCTTTCAAAACCTGAAGGCAAATCAATGCTGTTTGTTTATCTGGATTAAATCGTTCAGCTATTTGTTGATATGGGTGAATGTAGTTTCTAAATTCACGCACCACATGGCTAAACTTCTTCACATCTTGCTTTAGAATGCCGTTTTCTGCTGCTACATCAATAAAATTATTAAGCGTCCAATCATGGAATTTTCTTACATTCCCTGTATTAATATCCTTTGGTGCAGAAGTCGAAGTATTAAACAGTTTTGGATATGCAGTTGCAGTACCAAGTAAAACTCCCTCCATAACACTACCTACAAGCAAAATTGCTGCAAGAGGAGCGTTGCTACGAATACACCGTTCAATTTCTTCTATTCTTGTCTTAATAACATTACTCACCTGATTATTCAATTTCAGAGAATCAACATCTACATCAAATGTCAGTTTTAAGAACTCTTCTTCACAAATATCCGTCATTTTTTGTTTTTTCGCATCAACTACAACACGATCCAATTTTTTGAAAATAATCTGGTCATTTTCGCGGACTACAGCCCATTTGTCAAATGCAAGATACTGATTAAAACTGTCAATCAAATCGTCCAACTCTGATATACGACCTATATAATTTACGACAGCAAATACATTTTTTATGCACTTGTCGAGTTCTGACGTTCCATTGATTTTGTCAAGCTTGTCATCTGTATAAACCCATCTCGATGGAAAGCCACTTTCATAAGTATCATTGAATCCAAGTTCATTAAAAAACGCAACAAGCTTAGGGCCAGACCTATAGTCATCTGTTCCATCAGCGTTAATAATGCGACGCAATTGCTCCAACGTCTTTTTATTTAGCTGCATTGGTATCCATCCTCTTTAAATTCACTCTCAGTTTCTTTATCTCCGCCTTCAGCTCCATCTTCCGATTTAGCTGTTTCTCCTTCTTCATCTTTACTTCCAGCGCAGCAATCTGCTTTTCGATCTGCTCACGCTGCTTCTGGTGTTCAACGCTTTCCTTCAGCGTTGTGTTTTCGCTGCTGGCAAGCCGGTCTCCTGCGATCTGCCGGATGAAATTCTCATATACAGCATCTATTGTCAGACCTTCCAGATGCAGCGGCAGTTCTTCATCCGGAAGCCATTCTGTACGGTAATAGCATTCAAGCTTAAACGCCGCCTTGACGGAACCTGCAGCCTCTTTATACCCAATAACTGCCTGATATTTCCCATCATATTCCAAGAGAAACAAGATATGGTACGGTATCTCCCTATCAATCAGGCGAAGGACATTTTCATCAAGATTCGGTGAATTAAGCTTTACCTCAAACACCTCAATCTCTGTGACCAACTCACCGGGCGCAAGATTCAGTGTGGTTGATGCCAGTTTATTGCGCCAGTAGATGATTTTAATCTGCTCGGTAAATGCCTTTTTAATAACCTGTGTAACTGTCAGGTTTTCATAGAACTTTTGCTTAGGAATCCTCTTGTTGAACTCCGTTGACTTTGGAAGTCCCAACACGGCTCACACCTCCTCACACATAGTTATTTAATCACTAGGAAACAAATCAGCTCAAAATCATCCACCCCGGATACTGCACTCATCAGCGCCGATGTACCGCCTGCTGAGAATAAACTGTCAATATCACTCTCTTCCTTAACCTCAATTATAGAGTTAATTGCTTCACTCAACAATTCCGACATATACTCCATGTTACGTCCGTCATCTGTTTCACGATTGAAGCGTTCATATACTCCCGGTATAGGCTTACTCTTCCCACGGCATAGCAGGCGAACATCATCCAATAGTTTTTTTGGATTCAGGTAGTCGCATATGATTTCTCCGTCTGTACCGATATATACCATATAAAACGGATGAATTCGATTGCGGTTATCTATATTAACGCTGTTGTTGATATTCCTCAGAATGAATATAACACCCTCCTGCAGCTCATCCGTTGCCGGAACAACAGCATGAAGTCCACGTGGTTTCTTATCCATATCTCCGTTACGCTTCATATAGTCTAACAGATCAAGTCGAAACTCATTTAACCCCAAATCCATGATAGATATACCATCAGACATATCCTCGATATCAACGACTTCTTCCTGCAAGCGCTTAAGCAGTGCCTTACGGTATTCCAAATCTCCCTGTTCCTCAGGATTGATCAAATCATCATCACCTGTGGAGGTCATAACAGTTATCTTCATCCGGGTCTCCACGCGAGACTTTAAATTGATATAGTCATCCAGCGTAAGGTCAGGCCAGAAGTTCACCAGCTGTATCACCTTATTACGGCTTCCGATACGATCAATACGTCCGAAACGCTGGATGATACGAACCGGATTCCAGTGGATATCGTAGTTGATGAGATAATCACAATCCTGTAAATTTTGACCTTCAGATATGCAGTCAGTGGCAATCAGTATATCAATCTCATTTCTGCTGTTTGGCATCAGCACGTCACGGTCTTTGGAAACGGGTGAAAAACAAGTCAGTACATTATTCAGTGTTGCCTGAAAGCCTTTGATTGTTGTACGTCCGTCGATTGTGCCTGTAATAACTGCTGTATTGAGTCCATATTTATCTTTGATATATTTGCTCACATGATCATACAGATACTCTGCCGTATCAGAAAATGCAGAGAATACAAGCACCTTTTTATTGTTCGTGTTGATTGGATTTGTAATTTTCTCATCTAACAGGTGCAGAAGCTCTTGCAGCTTCGAGTCATGCTCCGGCGTAATATCCGCCACCATCAACGTCAGCAGTTCCAATACTTCTGCATCCTGCTGCAATTCCTTACGCCAGCTCCTCCGGTCCATATCTGCCAGCTCGATTTTCACCTTCTTACCGACTGTGAAGAACTCTGTATTTTCATCATCGATATCCCAGTCATCTTTGCTTGCTTCATACATTGAAATATCATCAGAGCCGTATTTGTCAAAACGATTGATTGCCTCAATTGTTTCATTGATCAGCTCCTTAATGCGAGTCAGCGTCAGCTGAAATGAGTTTACAGAGCTTTCAAGACGTTTTAGCAGATTGATACTCATAAGGCGCTGAATACCATGCTCACGTCCGGTCTGTGTCAAATTCTCACCCTTGTTGTGGGTGAGGTCTTTATACTTTTGCAGCTTGCTTGGGAAAATATAGTTCGATGGCGTATACACGCACAACGAAAGCTGCATCAGCTGATCATAGATCTCGTTATAGTTGATGGCATTTCCCAAATCCGTAAGGCTTGGACGTAGTGAAATAGGCTTCAATCTCTCTGGAAACTTTCCGATTTCACTCGTATCATAGTACTTTTCGATATGTTTGCGCGACCTTGCAATTGTCACACTGTCCAGCAGCTCAAAGAAATCAAAATCTAATGTGCGCAGCAATGCGTCAGTTGTGCGCTGTTCCTGATTCAGTTTACTCCACGTATTGAAAGCCTTCTGTGCTTGCTTGAAGATGTCCTCAAGGCTTTTCATCGTATTCAATCTTCCATCCAAATCCTCAGAATTGCCTTCATAGGCTATTGCAAGCTGATTCTTCAGATCCACAAAACGGTTGTTGACCGGCGTTGCAGAAAGCATCAGGACTTTCGTCTTTACACCTGCACGGATGACCTTTTCCATCAGTTTCTGATATCGATTCTCATGCGTGTTGCTGTGTGTTCCGATACCATTACGGAAATTATGCGACTCATCAATGACTATAAGATCATAGTTGCCCCAGTTGAGACGGCTCAAATCAAGTCCATTGGACAAGCCTCCGTTACGAGACAGGTCTGTATGAAACAAGACATCATAATTCAAGCGATCTGCGGCAATAGGATTATTGACGTAGTTGTCTTTATAGGTATTCCAGTTCTCAGCAAGTTTTTTAGGGCATAGAACAAGTACAGATTTATTACGGTTTTCATAGTATTTCACAACAGCCAGTGCAGTTAATGTTTTGCCAAGTCCAACACTATCCGCAAGGATACAGCCGTTGTACTTTTCAAGCTTATTGATGATGGCAAGCACAGCATCTCGCTGAAAATCGTAGAGCATGCTCCATATCTTGCTCTGCTTAAATCCGCTTGCTTCATTAGGCAGAACATCCTCAGAGATGTCATCAAGAAACTCACTGAAGACATTGTACAAGGTCATAAAATAAATAAATTCCGGAGAATTCTCCGCATAGACTGTGCTGATATTTTCAATCACTCCATCCGTAACATCCTGCATTTTTTCACGGTCGTTCCACAACTGATCGAATAGCTGCATATACTGATGGGAGAACGGAGCCTCCATACAGTTGACCATATTGTAGGTATTGTTACCACGTTCACAACCAATGTCTACTGTGGTAAATCCGGATATTGGCATATATGCGGTCTGTGCATCTTTAGCATCGACGGTCATAAAGCCCGTCATGTTTTCTCCTGTAGTATTTGACTTAAATTTAGCTTTTCTTCTTATCCAGTCAGCACATTCCTTGGCAATTGCTCGCTGTGTCATCTCGTTGCGCAACTTGATCTCAAATTCGGTACCATACAGGCTTGTTTCTCTTGAAAGACGAGGAATATAAAACTCGCGCTTCTGCTTCTCTGATTTTTCTTTTACGAAAGTTGGTGACGTGAAAATAAACCGGAATTCATCAACAGATTCCAGCTGTTTTTTTAACTCCTGATAAGCGTACATGGAGAAACAAGCCGCTGCTATAGACACCTTGCTTCCACGTTTTATCTCCGCCCGCAGGTCATCGCGGACTGTATTGTTGATATTATCGAGTATCTTCACGTCCTATACCTACCAATCATAAATTATTTGGCTTATTGCTCTCTTATTTTATTTACTTGTAACTGTTCATCCGGAAGAAATTCCACAATGTTATTTGCTGTACAGCCGAGGGAAAGACAGATTTTGCCTCTCGATTCTATAGAAACCGGTTCATTATACTGTGCCTTCTGTGCTATCATTGATTAAGTTCTCTTACTATTTAAAAATTCAACCAGTTCATGGACAGTCGTTACAGGATTACTATCTCTACAAATCACAGCAACATTATCTCCAGCTAATCGCTCCACCCGTTCTTTCGCATATCGAACAGCCTCCGGCTGATGTTCCAGCAATTCTTCAAAAACATCAACGCTTTTTCCGTAATTCTCCAGATATCCCTTATTCTTTAGTATATCAATTACTGCAGCAGAATCTTTCAAATATCCGTTCCGTTTCTCAAAATGAAGCAAATACCAATATTCAAAGGCAGGGTTGGAATATGCGATTTTATAACCATGCTTCTCTGCATATGAAATTGCTGCTTGAAGCTCCGAGTCTTTATTATCATCACAGTCGAATACACACCAAAGCATATCTCCGTCTTTAGGAAAATAATCTGCCTGAGAAATCAAAGCCTTTGCATGTTTTACCAAATGTTCAGCCGCCTTATGTTTTGATGAAATCGGGATAATATCCACCAAACAATTTCGTGAACGAAAATGTCGGAAATAAAGCGTCTCTGTTTCTTTTCCTTCACAGATAATATAAACAATCGGTTTACGTTTACGCCGCTTTACCTTATTTGGATCGTACTCTTTTCGTATCTTATTCATCAGTCACCTCCGATAAAGGGAATTGCGCCAAACCTTCCTTGAAGATACCCCTTACGTATATTTTCACCTTTTCGTGGTGAAAAAGATGCCAGTGAATAAAGTTCTGTCGCACAGGACGCAGCATTCTTGTCAGCAAACCAAATCTGATCCCTACGGAAGAAATTCAAGTCAAGCAGCATTGCGTCATGCGTTGTAAATATCAGCTGCGCATTATTTGTATTAACAGCCTTATCCTGAACCATTTCAATCAGGCGTTTGGTTAAAAGAGGATGCAAACTATCTTCAATTTCATCAACAACTAAAAGCGCGCCATTTTCAAGTGCCTGCAGCCATCCTCCTATACGTGCAAAAAAGTGTTGTGTACCAATAGATTCCTGCTCCATTAAAAGATGAAAGTATTCCGTTGAACCATCCTCGTTAATAATTCGATGCGTTGTCGTAATAACCGGAACCTTACCCGAACTATTCTTGATTGTAACATCGGTAATTCCAAGATCAGCAAGCAACAATTCTTTTAAAATTCGTGCTTTCTTATCATTACCGCTGACAATCTGAGCAACAGTTTCCGAGGTCGCCGGTTCTTCATCCATAAGAAATGTCATTTTTTCCAAAAACCAGCGATAAGCATTTTCTGTCTGAGGCAAATTCCAGTCATTAGATGATACAAGATATAGCTTATTGTCCGGTGTCCGGTTGCTTAAAGTTATCTGTTCATTTATATTTTCACGAAACTCATATGCTCTGTTTTCTCTGGAAAAGATCAAGGCTTCACGGCCATTAGGCCAATGGTAAAGATATTCTTTATAAATCATCTTTCCATCAAAAGAGAAACCGTATGTGTAACGAACTCCATGAAAAATGAATGTCATCTCAAATGAAGTCGGTTCCATTACGCCTCCGAACGGTTCCCAAGGCAACTCTTGCCCTTTAGAAATTTTTGCGGCATTTCCGACAACCATTTCTTTCATCGTCATCATTGCATGTAATACATTACTTTTTCCGGCTGCATTTGCACCGTAAATTGCAATGACAGGCAACAATAACTTTTTTTCGTCCGGATGCAGCAAATATTCCTCAAATGACTTATCCTTTGAAGCAGCAAAACTGATTACAGCACTGTTTTTTATTGACCTGTGATTTTCAACTGTAAATTGAATTAACATAAATGAATACCTCCACACATTCTCAGTATTCTATTTTCTCAGACATTATTATAACTGTTAAAAAAGCTTTGGTCAATTTTTATTGCTTGTTTTTGCATTTTTTATGCAATAATTCGCTTTATATTTTTATTGATATCTTTTTATCATTCAAATAGTATTCTATACAAAATTATACCCCACTATACTCAATATAAAAGGGTATAATGGGGTATAAATTGATTTTTAAAATTATGAAATTGTCAGCTTTCTTCCGCAAAGAATGCCATTGTCTCGGGCAGGTCGTGCTCATTTATCTGCTCTACCAGATCCGCGATGCTGTCAAATTTTCTCTCAGGTCTGATGAACTTGAGCAGCTCGACCTTTACCTGCTTTTCGTAGCAGTCTCCTATATCTCCGAAGGCATGTACTTCGAGTCTGAGTCTTGTTCCGCCCTCTACACTTCCGTGAACAGTCGGTCTCTCTCCGAGGTTGGCGATACCATTTACCTGTCTTATCACAGGCTCAGCTTTTGAGCTTCCTCTGCCTCTTGCCGGGCTCTCATCAATATATGCTCTTACCGCATATACTCCGTAAGGCGGAAGTATGAGATCATCAGGCACCTCGATATTCATAGTAGGATACTTCATCTCGGACTTGCCTATGCCCTTGCCGTGAACCACAGGTCCGGATAACTTGTAAGGCGCACCGAGCAGCTCTGCCGCATGGAGCATATCTCCCTCGGATATCAGCTTTCTAAGCAGAGTCGAGCTTACGACCTGTCCGTCAAAAGCAATATCTCCGGTATCCTCAGCCGCATCTACTCTTTCTTCCTCACACTCATCTGTAAGTATCTTATCTATAAGGTCTACGGAATAGCCGTATTTATCGGAATTGGCTCTGAGGAAATCCGCATTGCCCTCCTTGCCCTTGCCGAAGCTCACATCCTTGCCGGCTACTATGGCTTTCATGTTGTAGCGTCCGATAAGGAGCTTTTCAAGGAAATCCGTAGCAGTCATATTGCGCATCTCTTCGGTAAACTTAAGCTCGATGACATAGTCGATGCCAAGCTCGTAGAGCTTGCGCTTTCTGTCCTCATCAGAGAGAACACCGGTCTTGCCGAACTTAAGTATTACCACAAGTGTGCGAAGCTTGTCTCTCTCCGCCCTCTTGCGAAGCTCCTTAAGAAGTGCCTGATGTCCTATGTGGGTTCCGTCGAACTTACCTATGGATACGGCTGTGGGAGCATTGATGCTGAGCAGGCTGTCTATTCCGCCCTCACTGTGCTCTGCCGCTTCGACATCAGCAAGCTTTACCGCATCCCCTATCTCAAAGCGTCCGACCTTGTTGCGGGTAAGCTTGTCCATGCAGGCTCCGCAGCCCAATTTGGCTCCGATATCGCGGCAAAGACTCCTTATATAGGTTCCCTGAGAGCATTGTACCGTAAATGTCACATGCGGAAGCTCTATGCTGTCGATCCTGATATCATATATCTCCACACGCTTTGACTTACGCTCGACCTCTATGCCGGATCTCGCATATTCGTAGAGCTTCTTACCGTTGACCTTACGTGCACTGTACATGGGTGTAAGCTGGTCATAGTTTCCAACAAAGCTCATGATTGCCGAGATCACCTCTGACGCCTCAGGCATAGTGCCTTCATAGCTCTTAAGTACGGTTCCGCTTATATCCTCGGTATCCGTCTCTGTCCCGAGCAGCATTCCCGCAGTATATTCCTTTACCAGAGCTCCGACATGGTCTATGTCCTTGGTTGCTCTTCCGACAGCAACAGGAAGCACGCCCTCCGCCATCGGATCGAGCGTGCCTGCATGACCAATCTTACGGACCTTAAGGATGCCGCGCAGCTTGGCGCATACATCCATTGAGGTCCATCCCTGTTCCTTATATATGTTTAAAAAACCGTTGTATTTATGAAATTGCTGCATCATTCATCTGGCGGACAAGATCTTCCTCGATCTCATCCATGTTTTTTTCAAAATCACGTGACATAAAACAGCCCGCAGCCTTTTTGTGGCCGCCTCCGTCATGCTTCTGACATATACGGCTTACATCTACGGCATCGGAGTTGGAACGAAGACTCACCTTGACTCTGTTGTCCGGTGACTCATACATGTAGGCTGCCGCAAGCACACCGCTTGTGGTGCGAAGCTGATCTATCATGCCGTCCATATCCATGGTCTCTGCATCAAGCTGTTTTCTTGTCTGCATGTCAATATAGCTGTAGACGAGTCTGCCTCCGGCTCTCTGCTTGGCATGGCTTAATACATAGCCAAGTACCTTCTTCTGAGCAAAGCTCATTGCGAAGAAGGACTCCTCGACTATCCTGCCAAAGTCAATGCCCATAGCCATGCAGCTTCCTGCAATATCCATGGTGTGCTTCGAGGTATTACTGTATCTGAGTACACCTGTATCGTGAACGATACCTGTATATATGCATTCCGCGATCTTTTTGTCTATATATGCCTCTTCAAGCAGATCATAGAGTACTTCACAGGTCGAGGATGCCTCTCCTCTGATCATGCCGTAATCTCCGAATCCCTCGTTTGTATAATGATGGTCTATAAGTATAGCCTTGGAAGCGCGGTTAATGTACTTGTCAAATCTGCCGAGTCTCTTAAGATCTGCTGTATCACAGGCTATGGCAAGTTCGTAGTCCTTCCAGTCTCCCGAATCATCACTGATGAGCTCACTGCCCTTAAGAAAGAGGAATTTCTCATTTATAGGCTCAAGATAGACCTGTATCCTTACATCCTCACCGCGCATGTTCCTGATGTAGTTGTAGACCGCAAGCGTTGAACCTATACAGTCTCCGTCTGGGCTTACATGTCCGAGTATGCAAATGCTTCCTGCTTCTCTTATGCTGCTGTTGAATATTTCCTTGGTCAAAAGTTCCATATTCGTATTACAGCTCCTCCTCGGCTTCCTCCGACTCATCCTTAGGCATACCTCCTGCCTTTGCAAGCTCCTCGATCTTCTTGGACATCTCTATGGCATACTCCATGCTTCGATCTGCCACGAACTGCAGCTCCGGAGTCTTGCGCAGATTCACTCTGTGAGCAAGCTCGCGTCTGATAAAGCCGCCTGCACTCTTAAGTCCCTCAATGCTGTCTTCAAGCATCTCGTCGCTGCCGAGTGAAGACACATAGCATTTGCAGAACTGAAGATCAGGTGTCACCTCTGCTCTTGTTACTGTGAGCAGAGGATCGATGCGCGGATCCTTTACCTCATCTCTGATGATGGATGAAAGCTCGCGCAATACCTCTCCGTTTATTCTGTTATTCTTTATACTTCCCTTTTTCATTCAGCTGTCGTGCCTCTTTGAACCTGAACCATCTTGTATACCTCGATGGTATCATCAACCATGATATCCGAGAAGTCCTCAAGTACGATACCGCACTCGAAGCCAAGCTTAACTTCCTTGACCTCATCCTTAAATCTCTTAAGCGATGCGATATCTCCGTCGAATATCATCTTGTCTCCTCGATAAAGTCTTGCTTTTGAGCCTCTCTCGATCACACCGTCTGTTACATAGGAACCTGCGATATTTCCGACATTGGATGCCTTGAATACCTGTCTTACGACTGCACGTCCCGTATACTTCTCCTCATATACAGGAGCAAGCATACCTGTAAGTGCCGCCTGAAGATCCTCGATAGCCTGATAGATGACCTTATAGAGTCTCATATCTACCTTCTCGCGCTCAGCTGTAGCCTTGGCTGTAGCATCAGGCTTAACATTGAAGCCGATGATGATGGCGTTTGCTGTAGACGCAAGTGTAACATCTGATTCATTAATATTACCGGCTGCCGCATGGATGACCTTAACGGCAACCTCCTCGTTGGAGAGCTTGCCGAGAGACTGCTTGACAGCCTCAACGGATCCCTGTACGTCTGCCTTGACGATGATCGGAAGCTCCTTGACATTTCCTGCCTTGATCTCGTCAAAGAGGTCATCAAGATTCATCTTCTGCTTGGTCTCCTCAAGCATGTGCTTCTTCTGCTCTGAGATGAAGGTCTCTGCTATGCTTCTTGCTTCCTTCTCATCCGCACATACCATGAATACCTCTCCGGCATTCGGTACGTCGTTAAGTCCGAGTATCTCTGCAGGATATGACGGTGCCGCCTTCTTGATACGGTTGCCCTTATCGTCAAGCATAGCACGTACCTTACCGTAGCAGGCACCTGCAACAACATTGTCTCCGACCTTAAGTGTACCCTTCTGAACGAGTACGGTTGCAACAGGACCGCGTCCCTTATCAAGCTGAGCCTCGATAACAAGACCTCTTGCATTTCTGTTAGGATTAGCCTTGAGCTCGAGCACATCTGCCTCAAGAAGTATCATGTCAAGAAGATCCGGGATACCCGCACCTGTCTTTGCCGATACCGGAACCATAGGTGTGGATCCGCCGTAATCCTCTGCGATAAGTCCGTACTCTGTGAGCTGGCTCTTAACGAGATCAACATTTGCGGTAGGCTTATCCATCTTATTGATGGCAACGACTACCTCTACGCCTGCTGCCTTGGCATGGCTGATAGCCTCTATAGTCTGAGGCTTAACTCCGTCATCGGCAGCAACTACAAGTACTGCAATATCAGTTGACTGTGCTCCGCGCAGACGCATTGATGTAAATGCCTCGTGTCCCGGTGTATCAAGGAAGGTAATATATCTGTCACCCGATTTTACTACCGAAGCTCCGATATGCTGAGTGATTCCGCCTGCCTCTCGGCTTGTAACGCTTGTATTTCTGATGGCATCAAGGAGTGAAGTCTTACCGTGGTCAACGTGTCCCATTACGCAGACAACAGGATTACGAGGCTTAAGATCTGACTCTTTCTCCTCATCCTCCTTAAGTATCTCTGCAATAACATCAACCTTCTCTTCCTTCTCACAGAGGATATCATACTCAAGTGCTATCTCCTCTGCTTCCTCATAGCTGAGCTCGGTATTAGGAGTAACCATCTTTCCTGTAAGGAACAGCTTCTTGACAATGACACTCGGCTGCATCTTGAGCTTATCTGCAAGCTCCTTGATAGTAAGTGTCTCCGGAAGAACTATCTGCTTGATCTCGTCCTCAGGTGCTTCCTTCTTAGGCTCAGGCTTAATGAAAGCGCCCTTGCCTGTCTTAGGTGACTTGAGGTTCGGATTATCGACAAACTTGTCCTTTCTGTCTCTGCTGTGGTCATTTCTGCCGCCTGCATTTCTTCCGTTTCTTCCGGTGTTCTTGGATGATCCGTCAAATGCCGGTGCACTCATACCTGCTCCGCCCGAAGGACGTCTGCCCGGTGCTGCACCCTGGCCCTGCTGCGGTCTGCCGCCTCTTCCGCCGTCAGCCGCATTGCCGCGTACTATAAATGTTCTTCCGCTGCCTTCTCCGTTCTTCTGTCTGAAGCCGCCCTGAGTACGTTCTCCGTTCTGACCCTGAGCTCTTCCCTGACCCTGAGGTCTGTTTCCGAAGTTTCTGCCGTCTCCGCGCTTCTTGTTGGCATCACGGTTTCCTGCCGCAGCCTGTCTCGCCTGTCTTGATGCCTCTGCTATTACCTCTGCGGCATTGTAATTGGCATATGACTTGACGATCTTGACCTTAGGAAGCTCTGTGGAAGCTCCGCCGAAGATCTCCGGCTTCTTCTCTTCCTGCTTAGCCGGCTCTTCCTGCTTGGTCTCAGGCTCAGCTGTCTTCTCCTCAGGCTTTGTCTCGTTTGTTTTTGCCTCGGCCTTTTCCTCAGTCTCGTTCTTTGTCTCAGCCTTAGGAGCCTGCTCTTCCTCTGTTTTTGCTGCCGGAGCTGCTTCAGACTTTGTCTCAGACTTTGTCTCGTTCTTGACAGCTTCCTTTGCTGTATTTTCACTTAACTCTGCATGCTTGGCTTCGGCTGCTGCCTGCTTGGTCTCTACTGCCTTTGCCTCTGCAGCATCGTGATCTGCCTTCTTAACAAGCTTTGCTGTCGGCTCCTCTGTTGCAAGCTTAGCCTCTTCCTCAAGCTCTCTTAATACCGGCTTTACCGGCTTTGTTCCTGCCGGAAGCGGTCTCGGTCTTCTTGATGCACCGGCCTGCTCTCCGGCCTTTGCACTCTTTTCGCCCTGAGTGCTTCTCTTTTTGCCCGCAGCTTCTCCCGCTGCCGCCTTAAGTCCCTTCGGAAGCTCCTTTATGCTTGAAGAATTCTGCTTTCTGAATACAACATTAAGCTTCTTCTTCGGTGCGGCACCGTTTTGCTCGATGCCCTGCTTTTTATTTTCGTTATTCTCTATTGCCACTTACACTACCTCCGTCAATGAGTCCGACTATATTCTCCGCAAGTCCCTTGTCCTCTATCGTGACCATAGATCTCGGACCGCGTCCTATCATTTGTCCCAATGCTTCCTTGTCGGCATCGATTGTATATACCGGTACGTGCCTGTAATTGCACATATCATAGAAATGTTTCTGTGTTCTGTCCGATGCATCCTCTGCAACGAGACATACTCTCGCTTTGCCGGCCTTTATGGATTCCTCCGCCGAAAATTCACCCGACTTAAGTTTTCCGGCCTTGGCTGCGATGCCTATCATTCCGCGAAATCTCTTATTTTCAGTCAAATCTCCGCCTCTTTATTCTGCATCATCCGGAGTCTCAAGCTCGTCTTCCGGCTCGGCACCTTCCTGAAGCTCTGCCTCGCCGTCCTGCTCTGCCTCAGCTTCCGGTGCTTCTTCGTCATTCTCTCCGAATGCATTGCCGATATACTCGCCCTGCTCATATACAGCGCTTCCGTCCTCGTCATAAGCTGCCATTCCGAGCTCATCAAGAAGTCCTGACTCCTGTGCCTGTGACTCTGACTTGATATCGATCTTATAGCCTGTAAGCTTGGCTGCAAGTCTTGCGTTCTGTCCCTCTTTACCTATGGCAAGTGAAAGCTGGAAGTCCGGAACGATTACGATTGCCTGCTTTGCATCCTCATCCGCAACTACGCAGATGACCTTTGACGGACTGAGCGCATTCTCGATAAGGAATGCAGGGTTCTCATCCCAGTTGATGATATCTATCTTCTCGCCGTTAAGCTCCTCTACTATGGAATTAACTCTTGTTCCGTTAACACCTACGCAGGCACCTACCGGATCTACATTCTCATCATGTGATATAACCGCCATCTTTGTTCTTGAGCCGGCCTCTCTTGCGATAGCCATGATCTCAACGGTACCTTCCTTGATCTCCGATACTTCCTCTGTGAAGAGGCATTTTACAAGATCCGGATGTGTACGTGATACAGAGATATGCGGTCCTCTCGGATTGTTCTTGACATCGAGTACATATACTCTGATACGCTGGTTGAGCTTAAGCTGTTCACCCTTTATCTGCTCATTCTCTGCAAGTATCGCATCTGCCTTGCCAAGGTTGATGGATACGTTCTTGCCGATAAATCTTCTGACAACACCTGTCATGATTCCGTGCTCATGCTCGAAGAAATCACGGTAAAGTGAATTTCTCTCCTCCTCACGGATCTTCTGAACTATAACGCCCTTGGCATTCTGTGTTGCGATTCTTCCGAACTTCTGTGAATCAATCTTCTCCTGTACGAAATCTCCGAGCTCTGCCTTGGCATCGATCTTTCTCGCATCCGGAAGGCTTATCTCTATAGCCGGATCAAATACCTCTTCAACAACTTCCTTCTCCTGAATGATAGTATAATCAAAGGTATCCTTGTCTATCGTAACTTTGCAGTTGTCACTTGTTCCGAAGCTGTTCTTACATGCTGTGAGCAGTGAATTCTCTATCGCCTCGAACAATGCCTCCTGAGGTATGTTGCGTTCCTTGCCCAATAACTCAAGCGCTTCTTTTAATTCGGTATTCATTTATTATCTCCTTATTCTTCCACCGTCACGGCTTCATTCAAAAATCCCCTGGAGCATACCTCCATGGTATATACTTCATTTATAAAATCTTCTTTATCAAGCCACTTGTTTAAGTATCTCGATACTTTTACGCAGTCATTGATGGATACTCCCGGAGTTTCATCCTCTGCTTCCTCTTTGTCAGTGCTCAAAGCCTCATTAATGGCATTCTCCGAGAGCATAGCCGCTTCTGTCTGCTCTGCCAGGGCTTCCTCCTTCGTCTCCTCAAGCTTCTTGGATCTTGCCGCAAATTCTTCATCACTCAGATCGATATAGAGTCTGAGGAAGTTGTTGCCGTACTCGTTAACGAATTCGGTCTTGATCAGCTGATACCCGTTCTTTGTCAGAAACGGTACTATAAACGCTTCTACACGTTCCGTATAATTTGTTTTTGCCATTAGACTTCCTTTTTTTTAATCGAGATATTTTCTTTCATACGACATGAGGAGTGAACCTTTCGGTCACTCCTCATCAAAAACTTCTTATGCAACATTATGTATTGTAACATAATTTTTAATAAAAACAAGGCTTTTACCTTATTTTCAGGCGTTTGTTTCGCTCTTTTTCTTGCTGTTAGGCTTCTGCCAGCTTATATAATCACAGTCTTTGTTCTCACAGGCATAAAAAAGTCTGCCCTTTTTGGTACGTCTCTTTATGATCTCGCTTCCGCAGTTCGGGCACTTCACGCCTGCCTTCTCTAGAAGCGGCATTGTGTTCCTGCATTCCGGGAATCCCGGGCAGGCAAGGAATTTACCGTGAGGTCCGTACTTGATGACCATGAAACGTCCGCATTTGTCACATTTAATATCTGTGACTTCATCCGCAACCTTTACCTTGTCAAGTGTCTCTCTGGCATTATTAATGGAAGACTCAAGCTCCGGGTAGAAATCTCCGACCACCTTGCGCCAGTCTGCCTTGCCCTCTGCGACATCATCAAGCTCTGCCTCCATAGCCGCAGTGAACTTTGTGTCCACTATCTTCGGAAATGCCTTGGTCATGATTTCATTTACGGCTATACCAAGCTCTGTGACATAGAGATTCTTCTTTTCTTTTGTCACATAATGTCTCGCAAGCAAGGTAATGATCGTAGGTGCGTAGGTCGAAGGGCGGCCTATTCCGTCTTCCTCAAGTGTCTTGATAAGAGAGGCCTCTGTAAAGTGAGCCGGAGGCTCGGTAAAATGCTGTATATCCTCGACCTTCTCAAACTTCACGCTCTCACCCTGCTTTAAGAAGCCGAGATCCTGCTTTTCATTTTCCTCATCCTGATCGTTTTTGTAGACACTTAGGTAACCGTCAAACTTAAGCTTTGATCCGGATGCTGTAAATGTATGGGTTCCGCATTCAAGCTTTACCGAAGTCGTTGCATATACCGCATTGGACATACGGCTTGCCATAAAACGCTTCCATATCATCTGATAGAGTCTGAACTCGTCTCTTCCGAGCTTCTCCTTGAGAGCCGCCGGTGTCACCTCAACATGTGCCGGTCTTATAGCCTCGTGTGCATCCTGACTGTTGCTGTTGTTTTTGCCTGCCGCAGGGCGCTTGGAGATATAGTTCTCACCGTAATTTGCTTCGATAAAGCCGCGTGCTGCTGCCGCCGCCTCATCAGAGATCCTCACAGAATCGGTACGAAGATAGGTTATATGACCATCCTCATAGAGCTTCTGTGCCACTCTCATGGTCTGCTGGGTAGACATGTTGAGAGTCTTTGATGCCTCCTGCTGCATGGTTGAGGTCGTAAACGGCCACGGAGCATTCTTAACCCTCTCCGAATCCTTGACCTCGGCAACATTAATATCCTTGGATGAAACATCCTTTACGATCTTCTCTGCCTCTGCCGCAGTCTCAAGCGGAGTCTTGACCCCGTTTTCTCCGTAATACACAGCCTTGACATGTTTGGTCTTATTCTTGATAAGAGCCTCTACGGTATGATATTCCTTCGGAACAAAAGCATTGATCTGAGCATCTCTCTCGCATACAAGCCTGAGTGCAACAGACTGAACACGTCCCGCAGAAAGTCCGCGCTTTATCTTCTCCCAGAGTATCGGACTTATAGAGTAACCGACTATACGGTCTATAATACGTCTGCCCTGCTGAGCATCAACAAGGTTCATGTCTATATCTCTAGGATTCTTGAGCGCCTTGGTAACGGCATCCTTGGTTATCTCGTTAAAGCTGATACGGGCTACTGTCTTCTTATCGTTCTTATCGAGACCGAGTGCCGTCTTAAGATGCCAGCTTATTGCCTCTCCCTCACGATCCGGGTCGGTTGCGAGATATATCTTGTCGGCCTTTGCAGCTTCCTTCTTAAGCGAAGCGATAAGATCGCCCTTTCCTCTTATTGTTATATACTTAGGCTCAAAGTTATTCTCAACATCAACACCCATACTTGACTTCGGAAGATCCCTGACGTGACCCATCGAAGCATCCACGGTATAGTTGGAGCCCAGAAATTTCTTTATTGTTTTCATCTTAGCCGGTGACTCGACTATAATCAGATTCTTTGCCATTGCAATTCCTGCCTAATCATAATAACGACCGTATATATTCGAAAATAAAGCCGTTCGAGTTAATGACTTACTATAAAAACATGTTCTTGTCAAATGCTTTATTTGTTTTAATTTCTTAAAATTAAACAAAAAAAATCGGAATTTCCGGCGAAAAGTACTTTAACTATTTAAAGCGTTGTGGTATACTCCGTCGTAACAATCAGGCAGCAAATTTATTTTTTTATATAGCCGCTAAGTATTATTTCGGGGGTTTTGAACAACATGCATGAGAATAATATTACTTTCCACAGAAAGCTTATAATACCAAAGGAACTCAAGGAAATGTTCCCTATGACCCAGTCCATGGAACAGCTTAAGGCTGACCGTGACGAGGTCATTAAAAACATAATCGAGGGAAAGGACAAGCGTATGCTCCTTATCATCGGTCCCTGCTCCGCAGACCGTGAGGATGCAGTCCTTGATTATATGCACAGACTCGCAAAGCTTCAGGAGGATGTAAAGGAGCGCATATTCATAGTGCCAAGACTCTACACCAACAAGCCTCGTACAACAGGTAAGGGCTACAAGGGCATACTTCACCAGCCTGATCCTGATAAGGCTCCCGATCTGCTTAAGGGAATCATCACTATACGTGAGATGAACATAAGAGTCATCAAGGAGACAGGCTTTACCTGTGCCGATGAGCTGCTCTACCCCGAGACCTATCGTTTTGTATCTGACGTATTATCATATGTAGCTATAGGAGCCCGTTCCGTAGAGGATCAGGAGCACAGACTTATAGCAAGCGGTATCGATATCCCTGTCGGCATGAAGAATCCTACCAGCGGCAACCTCGCGGTTATGATGAATTCTGTTATCGCGGCACAGTCCGAGCAGAACTTCATTTACAGAAACTGGGAGGTATCTACCAAGGGTAATCCTCTCTGCCATACTATCTTAAGAGGATATGAAAATGCCTTCGGACGTACATATCCGAACTACCACTACGAGGATCTCCTGAGACTCCATGATCTCTATGAGGAGAAGCAGCTTCAGAATCCTTCGGTTATCGTAGACTGCAACCATGCGAACTCAAGCAAAAAGTATATCGAGCAGATCCGTATCAGTAAGGATATACTCCACAGCCGTGATGCTTCCGATGGTATCAAGGATCTCGTTAAGGGTCTCATGATTGAGAGTTATATCGAAGACGGCAACCAGAAGGACACCGAGCACTGCTACGGCAAGTCCATTACCGATGCCTGCATCGGCTGGGATAAAACAGACAAGCTTGTTCATGAGCTTGCAGAGCTCTGGAGCATGTGATCATCTGCTGAAAAAAGCCCGGCGCGGCGAGTTTATGAGTCCTGCCGACTCAAGCTCTGCAAGTGCCGTCAAAGTATCCGCAATGTCGAGTCCGGCATTTGCGGATATTTTTTCTATATGCATGGGTTCCATGCCGAGTACCTCATAGATCTTTCTTTCATTTTCTCCCATATCTGCCGTCAACAAAACTGTATCAGTCCCTTCTTCGTCACCAATACCGAAATAATCAAGTATATCCTTGGATTCTGTGATTATGTTTGCTCCCTCTTTGATAAACCGGTTGCAACCGTAGCCAAGCGGATCGTCTATTCTGCCGGGGAGTGCAAATACCTCTTTACCCTGATCAAGCGCATATCCGACAGTAATGGCTGTTCCGCTTTTTTTCGCCGCCTCAATAACTATCAGCACATCCGAAAGACCGGATATTATACGGTTTCTCAAGACAAAGTGATAGCCTATGGCTGCCGTATCCGGAGGAAACTCCGATATGATCCCGCCCTCACCGTGACGCATCCTGTCATATGCCTCTGCATTATGTCTCGGATAACATATATTGATTCCGTTTCCGAGTACGGCATAGCTTTCGCCGGCAGCTCCGAGTGAACCGTAAGCAGCCTCTATGTCTATTCCGTAAGCAAGCCCGCTTACTATCTGCACCCCTTTTTGGGCAAGCTCCCCGGCAAACATTCTCGCTACAGTCCTTCCGTATTCACTGCAGTTTCTTGCACCTATCATTGCGGCGCTGTGTCTATTGTCATCCGGCATATGTCCGGAGACATATAAAAGCGGCGGCTTATCCTTGATATTGTCAAGCCTCTTTGGATACGCCTCGTCAAACATACTTACAAGCCTTATCCCCTGCCTGCCAAAGCTCTCGGCACGATGCAGCAGTGCATTTTCTCTCCTCTTAAGCTCTTCATATGCTTCCCCTGTCTGCATTCTGACAAATAGCCCGGCCTCATAGTATTCCTTTACATCTGCCCTGTAAGCATCTGCAAAGGAATCGAAATGCTCATATATGCGCAGCAGCTTGTCACTGTACATGCCGTGCATGTTGTTAAGCAGATACAAGGCCTTAAGTTCATCTGTTTTAATAGCTTCTCTATCCAAATAATTTGTCCTCGATTCCTCTTAATGATATTGCCTCCGCCAGATGCTTTTTTGATATGTCCTCAGCTCCCTCCATATCTGCTATAGTCCTTGCCACCTTTAGTATCTTGTGGTAGGTACGGCCCGAGAGCTGTTTTTTTACAAAGATCTTTTTTATAAAATCCGATGTTTCATCATCAAGCACACAGTATTTTTCTATCTCCTTTAAGCCCATCCGGCTGTTGTATTTTATTCCGTCACCCGCAAATCTCTCCCTCTGCAGCTCATGTACTCTTTCTACCCTCTTCCTTATATCTTCCGAGCACTCTGCCTTATCCTCATTTCCTATTATGTCCTCCGCCTTCAGAGGATCGGCTTCCGCACATATATCTATCCTCTCAAGCAAGGGCTTGGACAAGCGCCCCATATATGCATGTATCTGTGCCGGGCTGCATTTGCATCTCTTTCTGTCGGGATAATATCCGCAGGGACACGGATTTAACGCAGCCGCCAGTAAAAAGTCTGCCGGATAGATACAGCTTCCCTTCATGCGTGTCACACAGATAAAATGCTCTTCAAGCGGAAGCCTGAGCATCTCAAGCACATTTTTTGAAAACAAAGGAAGCTCATCCAGAAACAATATTCCTCCCGAAGCAAGGCTTATCTCTCCCGGCATTGCCCTCATTCCTCCTCCCGCAAATGCCGCAGCTGTTATACCGTAATGCGGATTCCTGAAGGGTCTCCTCGAGAGCAGCGGTTTCCCCTCCGGCAGAAGTCCGCATATACTGTATGCCTTTGATATCTCGATATTTTCCTCACGGCTGATGGACGGAAGTATAGTCGGAAGACATTTTGCTATAAGAGTCTTGCCTGTTCCGGCAGGCCCGGACATAAGGAAATTATGCATTCCGCTTGCGGCTATCTCCGCTGCACGTCTTAAGTATTTCTGACCTTTCACCTCCGAAAAATCAACATTATAATGCTGTTCATCAAGCTCAGCGTCATAATTTTGCAGCTTGATCATTCCCGGATCGAACTTTTTCTTTGACAGCCTTTTTATAATATCTATAGTCTCGTTGATCGAACCGCAGCCTATGACCTCAAGCCCGCCTATAAGTGCCGCCTCGTCAACATTTTCATAAGGGACAACAAGCCTCACTATCCCGTTATCCTTAAGCACACAGGACAAGGGCAATGCACCTCTTATTGCCTTTACGCTTCCGTCAAGCCCCAGCTCTCCGAAAAATGCCGTATCCTTAAGCCCCCTGTAATCTGCGGCACCGTAAGCACACAATACTGCTACCGCTATAGGCAGGTCGTATCCAGTACCCTCTTTTCTCACATAGGCAGGTGAAAAATTGACGGTAATCTTTTTAGGCTCCGGACGTAACACCGAGCTTCTTACCGCATTCCATACTCTTGACTGTGCCTCTTTTGTGTCAGTCGATAATAATCCCGTCAAAGTGAAACCGGGCAGTCCGTTTTGTACATCTGCTTCAATGTCTACGAGATACCCGTCAATGCCGGAAAGTCCCGCCGTTTTGATCTTTGAAAACATGATTCCTCCGATATTCCCCGATATAAGCCGCGATTTGATTGATTCGGATATGCACATGGAAAAAGTAAAAGCTTAGAAAAATATAACAAAAAGACACTATTTTCTACGTACGATATTAATACACCCGGCTGTAAGATCGGAAGCAAAACTGAAAAATGAATTATTGTGTGAAAAATTGATCTGTAATAAAAAATTGATCTTTAAAAATTAAATCTGAAATAAAACTTGATCTGTAATTTATTTTATCCGTATATTTGCCGCAACTGAGGCGGCTCTCGTCCTGCTATTAAGAAGATAAGCAGCGGTATGAGAATGAACTCTCATTTATTTTGCATATTAACAAAGCTTGCCACGAAAGGCAAGCTCAAAATTTTTTGTATTTTCAAACGAGGTGCCGGTTTTGAGTATACAAATGATTTAAAGACTTATGGAAACGTCCTCTCCGGCTGCTGTACGCTCGTCTCTTAAAACCTGTTCGAAACAGACTCCGTACTCGTGATCCTTTTCCGGAAGTGTCTTCTCTATACTTTTTGAAATGAATTCACAGGCATCCTTAAGAGACTCCTTCATAGTCTTGTTATTAAGTCTGTCGGCAACGATAATTGATGCAAATATATCTCCGGTTCCGTGATAACTCTTGCGTTTCTTATTCGTATAGTACTCCGTTATCTTTCCGTCAGCTGCATTATAAGCCATGGCTCCTATCTTACCGTCAGAGTTGACCGCTCCGGTTATGATAACTTCTGACGGTCCCATCCCTGAAAGACGTTTAAGCATATCTTCTATCTCTTCATGTGAGAAATCCTGCTTATACTCTGTTCCAAGCAAAAAGGCAGCCTCTGTAAGATTCGGCATGACCAGATCCGCATCCTTCAGAAGTTCACGCATACCTGCAATTATCGATTTATCCAGTGCTGAATAAAGCACACCGTTATCTGCCATAGCCGGATCTGCCATCAGCTTTCCGCCGTCCTTAAGCAATACTTCCTTGCAATGTCTGATAATGTCAAACTGTCTCGCATCTCCTATATAGCCTGTATATATGGCATCGAATTTGATGCCTTCTCTGACCCAGTGATCTACTATCTTCGGCATCTCGTCGGTAAGATCGAGACAGGTATATCCCGTAAATCCGCCGGTATGAGTGCTCATCAGCGCAGACGGAAGTATGGAGACCTCGATTCCCCTTGATGATATTACCGGCAACGCTATGGTAAGTGAGCATTGTCCGAGACATGATATATCCTGTATAGATAGGATCCTCTTCATTTTAGCTTGCTTCTCCTGAATAATTTACGAAAATGTTGTATATGATTTTATCACATTAAAGTACGATAGAGAACAAAAAGTTATATCACTCTCGTGAGCTTAAGCTTTGACAGTAACAGTTCAGCCGCCAATTGAATAATTTAGGCGTTTGAGGCTGCTCCTCATTCGCCCACCTGATACCAAATTATAAAATTTCCATAAACTCTGTTGACTTTTGATTTGAGCTGCCTGTATACTGTGCGCACAGATCATTTAGTTTTTGTATCCGTGACCGGATATATTTTTCGCTTAATTATTCAGCTTTCTATATTCATTTTTCCAAACACATATTTGACAATATTTCAAAGCAGTCAGCTTTGCTCATATTACTGTACGGTCTTCCTTCGGAAAGGCAGGTTACAATTGAATAAGCCGAAATACTTATTGCTGTGTTGCTTTTGTTTAAGCCTGATCATTGCAGCAGGAAGTAATGCATATGCGTTTTACAGTGCGGAATCCTCCTTGGCAGTCAACAGCTTCAGTCTGTCTAAGATTTATAGTGTTGAATTTGATCCGGGCGAAGGAAACGGCACTATGCCGGGCATAAGTATAGCCTCGACCGGAACAGCTTTTCTTCCCCACTGCAGCTTTACCAAAGAGGGTTATCATTTTAAATGCTGGCGAAATGAAAGTAACCGGGACATGATTCCGGATACAGCCGGCGGTGATACTCTGATCTCAAGCGATACTCATATAAAACTCACTGCATTATGGACTCCGAACACTTACACTGTTCACTTTGAAGATGACAAGGCTACGGGCACACTCCCCTCTGACATAAGCTGCAGCTACGGCATTTCCGTCAGCATGCCTGCCTACACAGCCGATTATCCGGATCATCTCTTCCTCGGCTGGAGCTTGGAAGCTGACGGTACCGGCAGGCTCCTATCCCCTTTAGCGCCTATATATAATCTTTCCTCTGAAAATGAAGCAACAGTCACGCTTTACGCCGTATGGGAAGACGAATCTGACGGCATCATAGAAACCGGATGGAACAAAGCTCTTGACTCGGATACCGATGACAACGGCATTCCCGACCGTAATGAACTTAAGCCGGGTGATAAATGCTTAAAGGATCCTTCTGTCAAAAATCACAGCGAAAGATCCGTTTATGCTTATATGACGGTAAGTATTCCGACCATGGAAGCCCGCTTAAGCGCGGACAGCTCTGCCGTGCTCTATGATATTGCAGATCCGGATATAACACCTCACTGGAAGCTCATAAAATCTTATCCTGCCGGAACTGATGCTCAGAAATCCCAATACATCTATAGATATGACAAGCCGCTCAAGGCTCACGGAAGTACCGAAGCAAATCCCTACCATTCTCTGCGGCATGCCGATCGCAGCACAGATCTTATGTCCGGCTTTCGCATAAAGGCTTTTACTTCATGTCCCGATATATCTGACTCTATAGATATAGACGCTCTGCTTATCGAAGCCTGCATATCCGAAGCCGAAGCTGATGAAGCTGCTGTAAAAGAATTTTATACCGGAGGTTGATTATGAAAAGCTATGATAAACCACTGATATTTATGTTGATCACGGGATTTATATGCTGCTTTGTATGCTTCTTCTTCGTCGCAACGAAGCAAAGCTATGCCGACGTTCTCTCTTCCTTATATACTGAGCTTGAGTCCGAAGCCTGTCAGATACTTAATGAGCTTAAGGCACTGCCCTCCGAAAGTGAAAGCGACATATCGAATGGTAAGACTTATTGTCTAATTGCCTACGAAGACTGTTCCGCATTGTTTGACAGAGCCGATGAAGCATATGACAAAGGCGAGGTATCAAATGACGAGTATGTAAGCATACTTGATATGCTTAACAATATCGGTGAAGAACTGAATACCGAATTTTCCAGATTCGGTTTCGATCCTTATGCTACAGATCTTTGCTATGGCATAGCCATCAAACCCGAACAAATATCCAATTATGTTAAAAAATATGAATGGAGCTCTTATTATAACGGATCAAACATCATAATACATTTTGCCTTCAGTATCGGTATATCCGGAAAGTTATGGAAGATCAATGTAGGCGGAGGTGCCGAGCTATTGTATGTGGATGCCTACGGCTACAGCCACTCCACCTCCGATCCTGTCAAAGGAGCAAAATATTTCAGGAGCAATTTCGGTACCGTCACATTAAACAGCATTAATATGAACAGCAGCAGAACCGTTGCTGACGGCTATATAACAGTTACGGATCCTTCCGGCCTTCGCAACTGGATAAATTACGGTGACAGAAAGCTATGGTTCCAAAGCTATTCCGACTCAGGAACAGATTATGAATATTATACAAACGGTATATCCGGTATGTCTCCTACAGAGATCTCAGGAATAGGCACTGCTTTGTCTCAGGGAAGCTGTTCCCACAATTATATATTTAAGTCTGTCGATAGTTCCAAACATCAAAAATCTTGTACAAAGTGCGGATATGTACTGTCAACATCCGCTCATAACAGTTCTGTAAATGACGCCGTAAGTTCACCCGGATACCTTATTAAGAAATGCTCCGACTGCGGATATATCGTTTCCACGACTGCCATATACGAAAAAACGCGCTATGACACTACCGTAAATGAGTTTGCGGTAACAGGGATTCCGTAATGAAAAGAGCGATAAAACATGTACCCGTCAAACTCAAATCCTTTTTGCTTCCTCTCCTGCTTTCTTCATTCATACTATGTACAGATATCAGGTATCTTGAAAGCGGAAGCATGGCTCCGACACTTCCGACAGGTTCTCTGGTCATCACCTGTGCATTCATAAAGCCACATATCGGCTCAGTATGTGCATATAAACATAACGGTATCATTGTTGTTCACCGTATCATGGCAAAAAGCGAAAACGGATACATTTTTAAGGGTGATGCCAACAACACTGCCGATCCCGCAGCAATTCAGGCATCCGATATATTAGGAACAATGATAATAGGCATTCCGCCGTTATTTATATTTTAGTTTGATACCATAAGGAGACACAAACATGAAAGTCAGAAACATTACTTTGATCGCAGCTTTAACAACAGCACTCGCAGCAGGTATAAGCGGTGCCTATGCATACTATTCAGCTAAAACAGATACCGTAACAAACAGCTATAATATCGTAGCGGGCGGCGGCTCAAACGGCGAGACCGTCGGAAAGGTCGAAGAGACCTTCAACCCCGAAGACGCAAAGGACCTGGCTCCGCGTTCAAGCTTCACAAAAGATGTCAAGATCACTTCAAAGCTTGAATATAATTCCTACGCCTATCTGCTGGTAAGTGTTCCTACCATCAACGCACGTCTTAAAGATGAAAGTGCAAAAAATATTCGTGAATCGGTAAATATCAATTTTGATACGACAAAATGGTCTTTGGTTAAAAAGACAGACGGAAGTAATACAGCTCCGGCAAAATACTTATACAGATGCAATTCGGAGCTGGCAGCAAAAGCCTCTACACCTTCGCTTTTTACAACGGTTACTGTACCGGATTATGCCGAATCCGACGGTATTTCAGGCTCTATAGATGTTGTCGGCTATATGATCTCCTCAGTAGGAGTAAATAAAGACGATGCAGATAATGATGCCATAGCCAAATTCTTCAGCTAAATATACTCTGGTAATATCCATAAGACATGCGAGCCTGTCATGCAGCTCAATATAGGAGAAACTGTATGAAATACAAATCTATTTTCACACGGGATTTCACCGCAAAATCTTTTTTAACACAGAATTTCATCACAAAATACTTTTTAACACGGGATTTCACCGCAAAGTCAATTTTTTCAAGGAATATAACAATAATTTCAGATAAGATCAAAAAATATCTTCCTGTAGTTTTTTTAGCATTTTTATACTGTATAACATGTCCATCTCTTACTATCATGTCATATGCCGCGGATGAAACACCTATCAATATCTCCATAAATGTCGATACAGATACCTCAAAGCCTGTAATGCCAGGAGAAGAAGTTAACTTCAAACTCCATGTAGATAACAAAGGTGCCGAAGCCTGGATACGCATACATACTTCGGTAAGCTCTGTAGGTATAGAAAACAAGTTCACGGATAAGATGCTCCACTCCGACAAAGAATGGCTGCGTAAAGGGGAATACCTCTACCTGACACGCATGGCAAAACCTTCAGAATCACTGCTTGCCATAGATGGGTTCAAGCTGCCCGACTTCGACAGATCTGCCGGTGCCGGTGTAACTATCTCGGTCAGAGCCGAAGCCATAGATACGAGAGCCCTTACCCCGGACTTTTCTCTTGATGATCCTTGGAAGGGTCTGGATCCTGACTCTGTTGCAAACTATAAAAACAAAACAGATTCAGGCAGTTTTAGTGCAGGTTCATCCTCGGGCGGTTCCGAAAGGAATTCCTCCGGCAAAAAGACCACCGAATCACTTCACCGCTATGACTCCCCTATGGCAGATGCACTTTTATCATCCGGAAGCTGGGAATGCGTTGATTCAGAAAAAAGTTTTTGGAAGTATAAGGATGATAAGAATAGCTATGCAAAAAACGGCTGGTATTATATCTACAACAGTTATGCAGGCACAGGCGGTAAAACTCAATGGTTTTATTTTGATGATTCTGAATACATGCACTCCGGATGGAGCATGCAAAAGGATATGAAATGGTATCACCTGCATGAAGTATCCGACGGTTCTTTGGGCTCTCTTGATACCGGCTGGTATACCGACAGTCAGGACGGGAAGCAATACCGTCTTGACACTGTTACCGGTCTGATGCTGTCAGGCTGGCAGATCATTGATGGTAATTTGTATTATTTTGCTACTCTCAATGATATAAGCGGTCCAAGCTGGGTGTATAAACTTATATCCGGAACCCCGGTCGGCAGGTGGATATATGATTCATTTAAGCTTCGCAGCTATGGTACACTCTACATCAATGAACGCACTCCCGACGGAAGCTATGTCGATTCACGCGGTGCAAAAATATAACAGATTTTTTTTAAAAGTAACCGCACTGTCGGATGAAGAGACAGTGCGGTTACTTATAGGGGTGATATTTGTAACTATCCGATCTGCCTAGGATAATTACTATGTTTTTTTCTTGATACCATTATAATAGCACTTATAATTTTTATAACAAATACATATTATCGGCAGTCTTTGATACCAAATAGGTATCATATCAAAAAATGGACTTCCGTTCCAAAATATATACTCATTTACAGTCAATACAACTTAGTATCCGTATTTTTTGCGTTTTGCCACAACAAAGCAGAATGCCGAGGTAACAGATAAAATCTCTGCCAATACTATCGATGACCAGATTCCGTTCACTCCGAATATCAAAGGAAGTATCAAAAGCGATGAAGCCTCAAAAACAATCAGTCTTAAAAAAGAAATCAATGCTGAGATAAGTCCGTCGTTAAGTGCCGTAAAAAATGAAGACGCATATATTGAGAAGCCTGAAAAAAGGAAGGCAAATGAATATATTGAGAATGCATTCTTTGTGACTCTTAAAAGCTCTTCATCATAACCGACAAATATAGAAGCAATGCCTCCTCCGAGTAATTTGGCTATTGTAAACATCAATACTGCTCCGCAGGCTATAATAAGCAGGCTCTTTCTGAATATACCGCTCATCTCCTCCTTATTGTCAGCACCGAGATTATATGAAATAAGCGGCGCCGATCCTACCGAATAACCTATAAACATCGATACAAAAACAAAATTAACATACATTATTACTCCGTAGGCCGCAACCCCGTTGCTTCCTGCGTATTTAAGCAGCTGTACATTAAATAACATACCGACAAGAGACATGGATATATTACTCATAAGCTCCGAGGAGCCGTTGGTAAGTACCTTAAACAGAGCACTTAAATCATACGTAAAGCCGGTAAACCTTAGTCTGCTTGTATTGTATCTGCTTGCAAAATACAATAGCGAGAGTCCGCCTCCCGCACACTCACTTATAACGGTTGCTGATGCGGCTCCGACAAGTCCCCATTTAAATACTCCGCAAAACAGAGCATCTAATATCATGTTCAATACTCCGGCAGCAACAGTTACATAAAAGCCGAGGTGCGCCTTCTCTGCTGCAGGAAATAAGGTTTGAAACTCTGTCTGGATAACAAATAAGGGAAGCGATATCATTAATATCCTCCCGTACAATACACTCTTTGTAAGCAGCTCACCCTCGGCACCGAGCAAGCCGGACATAAACGGCATAAAAAAGTATCCGGCTATTGCAAGCACAACACCCACGATCAGAGAACTTACGGTATTCTGCGTAAATATCTGATTTGCCTTATCAGCCTGTCCTTCTCCCATATACTTTGAGATAAGTGCGCAGCCTCCCGTTCCAAAGAGGAAACCTGTTGCACTCAGCATCATAACTACAGGCATGATGAAATTAAGTGCGGTAAAAGACATCTTACCTGCAAAGTTAGATACAAAAAATCCATCCACCACTCCGTACACGGAAGTGAACACCATCATAGCTATCGTAGGTGCAGTATATTTTAAAAGTTTTTTTATTGTAAAATGATCCGAAAGCTTCATGTCTGACTCCTCTACATATCGTGCTATCTTATCATGACACTATCGGTATGTCATCTAAAGTTTCCGATAAGCGGATAAATCAAAGGACCCGCAGCGGAAAACTCCGCCACAGGCCCTTTGATTTTTATCTATTGGGATAGTATAAGCTGAAAATTATATCCCGGAACTACACTGATCAGGTTCCGGTAACAATATTTACATAAAATGTATTACAGGCTTATGCTCTTGCCTCACTGTTATGCTCACTCTCTCTGTAGCTCTTTGCCGAATTAACGACAATAGTAAGTCCGAGGATAATAAGCAATATTGCTATGATAAGCTGAAGACCGTTTGCAATGAATACAGAGCCCCATGTAGCTTCTCCTGCAGGGATAGTTACGGCAGCGGCATTCTGTATAGCCTTAACCATAGCCATAAGTCTCTGTACAAGTGCTGTGAATGTTACACAAAGCATGATGATGAGCGGCGGGAAAAGCATCTTGTTGCTGCGTCCCGTTACCTTAAGGAATACGCAAAGTGTAATAAGTACCAAAGCACTGAGCAGCTGGTTTGCTGAACCAAACAGCGGCCAGATGTTTGCATAACCGATCTGTGTAAGCAGATAACCAAATGCAAGTGTAAGTATAGTTGAGAAATATGTGTTGCAGAAAAGCTTTCTCCAGCCCTCAGCATGCTCCATATCATCTACACTGAAGAGCTCCTGGAAGCTCATACGTGCAATACGTGATACAGCATCAAGGCTTGTAAGAGCAAGAGCCGATACACACATTGTCATAAATACTGTAGCTACATGAGAGGAAATACCGAACATCGATATAAAGCCTGCAACTCCGCGGCTGAAGATCTGGAACGGTGTACCCTGAGCCGGTGTCCCGTCGGCAGCTGCAGCGGCACCTGCTACGCAAAGTGCAAGTACTGCAAGAAGGCTCTCAAGAACCATTGCTCCGTAACCTACCTTAAGCATGTCCTTCTCATTCTCAACAGTCTTTGATGATGTACCCGATGATACAAGGCTGTGGAAACCGGATACAGCTCCGCAGGCAACTGTTACAAAAAGGATAGGGAACATTGTTCCTAACTTCTCATTGTTAAAGCCTGTGTAAACAGGAAGGTTCATGGTCGGATGTGCAACCAAAAGTCCTATAGCGGCAGCTGCTATCATGACAACGAACATGTATGTTGTCATATAGTCACGAGGCTGCTTAAGTATCCAGATCGGAACAACGGCTGTAAAGAAAATGTAGATAAATGTGATATAGCTCCACATCTTCTTATCAAATATAAGCGGGAACTGCATTCCGAGTACAAAGCTTATAACTATAAATACGATTGCAAGCACTACCTCAACTGCACCCTTGAAATGATACTTACGATGAAGCAAACCATATACTACTGCGAATACCATGAACATGATGGATACCATGCCTGCGGCACCGTTTGTCTCGGCAGCCTCAGCAAGCTGAGTAACACTGTCAACTACGGTATAAGCATTGAATGTTCCTGCAACCATGTCTGCAAATGCAGCAATAACTATGCAGCAGAACAACCAGCTGAAGAGAAGGAAAAGCTTACGTCCTGTCTTGCCGATATACTTCTCGATGAGAAGTCCCATGGACTTACCGTCATTCTTGACACTGGCATAAAGTGCACCGAAATCTGTAACTGCTCCGAAGAAAACACCTCCGATAAGTATCCACAGAAGTACCGGAAGCCATCCGAATGC
>Ga0129312_1000252_pt1 | contig 52431 bp, 50 predicted proteins | sample O827metagenome_FD_94434 | JGI IMG/M metagenome (GOLD analysis project Ga0129312, IMG submission 94434) | Orangutan group fecal microbial communities from Wisconsin, USA - O827 metagenome | ecosystem: Host-associated > Mammals > Digestive system > Large intestine > Fecal | place: USA: Wisconsin... | reverse complement strand
TCTCCTACCGGTTCTTAACATCATTTCCATATCATGTGTCTTATGGATAGTATGCGAAGATTGAAAAGAAATATACAAGCTATTTCTGCAGCAGCCAATACACTATATCGTAAAAATTTTAAAGCGGACATTCGCAATCCGCTTCGCTACTTGCTCATGAACGCAGTCGCTTCGCGATCTGTCAGTGGGAGCTTTCAACTCCCACTGACATAAGCATCCCCCCTCACCCGCCGCTTAGCGCTTCGCGCACTTGAAGCGGGGGAATGCTTATCTGCGTTCAATTTTTGAAACCGGGTTCCCTTCTCATACAAGCATCACCCATTTACAGTTATCCTGATAAAAGATCAGGCGAAATTCCCGGTTCAAGCCACCGATGATCGCCTTGCAGCCATATTCCCGACTTGGGATCCCGCAGTATTTCTTTTCTTCGGTGTAATTCACCACAATATCCGTCACCGTCTGGATCGTGCCGCTGTCATCCTCAAACTTAAAGTAGCGTGGCATAGTTTTTCCGGTTGAGGTAAACCACGTCATACACGCAATTTCATATCGGGTTCCCTTCGGTACGCCTCCATCTGTTTCGATTCCATATTTCGTTGCATCCGCAAACCCTGCCACGCTGTATCAACTCCCTCTCTATAGTATCTTCTCTTTGGAATAATCCACGGTACGCTTTTCACGGCTCACCCCGCCGCCCATGTGATCGATCCATTCTTTCTCGGATTCCGGTAAAAAGCACGCTCTTTTTATGCTATCTGCTCCGTATCTCTTACGGATCTCATCTACTGCCACTTCCATTTTATGAACCTTTTCATAATTGATCCGCTCAAATAATTGGATCTGGCGGTAGGAATCTGCCGATACACGGCTTGTATGGATCCCGAGATGTCGAAGCGGCGTGCCGTCCCACAGCTCATCAAAGCACCTGCAGGCTGCTTCATAAATCTCCAAGGTCAGATCCGTTGGCAGCGATAAGGTGATTTGATGTCCGCAAAACTGCAGGTTCCAGTCCCGGAGGCTGATCGATACGACTCCGATCTTTACTCCATCTGCCCGTAGTCTTGCGGAAACAGTTTCCGCGAGGGATAATAAATATTGCTTTGCTGTCTCCCTGTCTGTGACATCTCTCGGTGTTGTAAGAGAATTTCCATATCCCTTAGCGGGCGGCGGCACATTGACTACCTCTGATCCGTCGATCCCATTTGCATATTGCCAGATCAATACTCCCTGCGATTTCATAAAGGATCGAAGGATCGCAGGATCCATAGCCGCCAGCTCCCCAATGGTAAAGATTCCAAGATCACATAGGCGCCGTTTAGAGCTGTGTCCCACATAAAACAGCTCACCGACCGGAAGCGGCCACATTTTTTCCCTGATCTCCGACTTCCATAAGGTATGGACCCGGTCAGGTTTTTCAAAGTCTGATGCCATCTTAGCCAGCAGCTTGTTCTCTGAAATTCCGATATTCACGGTAAAGCCCAGCTCCCTTCTGACCCTGTCTTTTATCTTATATGCAGTCTGAACCGGATCTGCACAGCATCCCGTCATATCCAGAAAGGCCTCGTCAATACTGTACTGCTCGATCCGGTCAGAATACTCTCCCAACAGCTTTAACAACGCCTTTGAGGATCGGTTATATAGGTCATAGTTGGGCGGTACAAGGATCAGTCCCGGACATTTCTGCTTTGCCGATACCACAGTTTCTCCCGTATGGATCTTATATTTTTTTGCAGGAATCGACTTTGCAAGGATAATTCCGTGACGCTTCTCCTGATCTCCTCCCACCGCACTCACCAGATCCCGCAGATCCTGAGTACCCCCTAAATGGTGGATCCGATAGCAGGCCTCCCATGATAAAAATGCAGAGTTTACATCTATATGAAAAATGACCCGCCTCATAGCTCCACCTCTTTCGTTTGCTCGAATATTTGCTCGAACGTTTGTTCTGGTTTTATTGTAATCCCCTCACATCAGAATGTCAAGTCCTGTACGGTCAAACTTCTTACCAATTGAATCCATATATAAATTTTCGTGAAACTATGCGGTTATCTAATGTGATCGCTAACCGGCTTATATCTTTGCAGCCAAAGATCTTATTTTATGCATACTGCCCAAAAAATCATGAATGTAAAATCTTTGTATCTATGATATAATAAGTGGGATAACGATCCCACGATATGCGAATATTGGATAGGATTGTGGGAGTGCGTAGCACGGAACAATCCGCAGGCATCAAAATCGGGGGCTTTTGACCCCGATATCATATAATACTGATGTTGCAGCAGTTACAAGATACGATCACCTGTATACAGGAGAGGTTACTTTATGAGTCAAATCAAGGTCTGGACCAAACAACATGAAAATGTTCTCCGGGAGCTTAATGAGCACGGACGCTATACCGCAAAGAAAGAATATATCATCAAGGATCTGGGCGAGCATGCCGGGCTTGTATTAGAAGCCTACGACTGGCTGGTCGCTCATACTCCGAATACTAAGCAGAGACCGGCAGATGCCGAATATCCCGTCTGGGTCTCTTTAAAGAACGAGGCGACTATGCTGCCAAGCTCCGGCTGCGTGATCCTTGAGCTGAGCCTTGAGCCGGAAATGATCACAAAGGTCAATATCATGAAATGGGGAGCGATCCTCGATTATTCCTATATTCCCGCCGATCCGAAGGATGCTGCCTGCCACAGGGAGCTGTTAAACAGCTATCGTGTCAGTGACGCAAAGGCATATATGTCCCAATTTTATCCGGATATCAAACGTGAAATACAGGAAAGCTGGAAACGGCTCTTTGATGATTCCGTATCGCTTGGAAATGATGACTGCTATGGAAATATATGGGAGATCAGAAAAGAATGGGTTACTCAGATCATACGATAACTTTGTATTCCCCCCAGGCAGAGATCGTGATCGAGACTCTGGAGCGGGACGGGATCTGCTTTTCCCGGAGAGAATATGTAAAACAGAAATACGGAGAAAGTGCGCCGATCTTTCTTGCCGCCTACGACTGGTTTGTCCATGAAGCCTCCGGCTATGTTCCCCGTCCGGAAAACGCCGAATACCCTTACTGGGCATTTATGGATCCAAAAAGTGTGGATGCCTCCGCCGGAAACAGGGTGCTGACGCTTCATGTGCCCATTGAGGAGGCCGTCTTTTTTGATATGTATGACTGGAGCCGGATCCTGTGCTTACAATATATGGGAAAAAACGAAGCGGAGGAAAAAGAATTTCGCCGGATGCTCTCGGATTACGGAATAAAGAGGGAATGTGACGTTGTGCTGACCCGGTTTTATCCGGAGCTTAAGGCTCAGGTGCTGGAAAGCTGGAAGCGGCTGTTCCGCTTTCACCATGCTGTCGCAGCCGGTGATCTGTCCGGGATCCAAAGTGTTCAGGCAGGACTGTGGTGTCTGAAAAAGGAGTGGCTCAGGTAGCCGGAAACACAGAAACAAAAAGGGAGCGCCGTTTCGATGACATGGATCTGTCATCCCACGGCACTCCCTTTATTTTACTTTTAATTCATTTTTTTCTATACTGCTTCCTGCTCAGCCTCCAGCGTCGTTGTCTCATATTTGTTGAGAACCACGTTCTGGATCATGTCACGAGTATTGGAATTGATCGGATGCGCGATGTCGCGATATTCGCCATCTGCGGCTTTTCTGCTCGGCATTGCGATAAAAAGGCCCTTTTCCCCTTCAATAACCTTAATATCGTGGATAACGAACTCGTTATCCAGTGTAATGGAAACGATTGCTTTCATTTTTCCCTCTTTTTCAATTCTTCTTACACGTACATCTGTAACCTGCATAATAACCTCCCCGATTCACAGTTCCCCATCTATGAATCCTTATAATGTATATCTTTCATTTTTTTCAATAATGATTTTGATGTCGTCCGGCTGACCAATATATGTGGTGTTGGCGCGGATCGTATCCCGGCTCTCCACAACGCAATTCTCAATAACGGTATTATCCCCAATATACACGTCATTCAGGATCACAGAATTCTTGATCACACAGTTGTTCCCAATATAGACCTTTTTAAACAGAACGGAATTTTCCACGGAGCCGTTGATGATACAGCCGCTTGAAACAAGACTGTTCTTAACATCAGCGCCCGGATTATATTTAGCCGGCGGAAGATCGTCGATCTTGGAATAAATATCCGGATACTCTCTGAAGAAGAAATTCCTTACTTCCGGCTTCAGGAAATCCATATTGGTCTTATAGTATGAATCAACAGATGCGATATTGCTCCAGTAGGTATCCAGCTTATATGCGTAGATCCTCTTGAGATTCTTGTATCTTACAAGGATATCCTGAACAAAATCATATCTGTCCTCATTTGCACAGCGCTCGATCAGCTCAATAAGCTGACGGCGGCGGATCACATAAATACCGCAGGAGATCGTCGTGGAATCTGCCACCATCGGTTTTTCCTCGAAATCAACGATACGGCCGTCGGCATTCGTTTTCACCATTCCGAATCTGGTCACATCCACATCACCCGGCATATCCTTACATACGACCGTTATATCTGCTTTTTTCTCGATGTGATATTCCAGTACCTTGTTGTAGTCCAGCTTGTAGATTCCATCTCCGGAAGCGATCACCGCATACGGCTCATGACTTTTTTTAAGGAAATCCAGATTCTGATAGAGCGCATCTGCTGTACCTCTGTACCAATCACTGTGCTCTGCAGTGATGGTTGGCGTAAATACATACATACCGCCCTGTTTTCTTCCGAAATCCCACCACTTGGAGGAGCTTAAGTGCTCGTTCAGGGAGCGGGAGTTATACTGTGTCAGGACTGCTACGCTCTGAATATGAGAGTTGCTCATATTACTCAGGACAAAGTCGACGCTTCGGAAGCTGCCGGCAATCGGCATTGCCGCGATCGCTCTCTTGTTGGAAAGCTCCCGCATACGCTTGCTGTTACCACCTGCCAATACAATACCTATTGCTCTCATACATTTCCACCTGCCTTTACAATATAGCCGCCGCTTACAAGTCTGCCCTCCGGATAGTCGGATGCTTCTGTCACACCTGAAATTGCTGTATTCTTTCCGATCTCAACACCGGCCGGGATCACGGAATGTTCTCCCACCGTTACCAGATCGAACTGGTATACCTTCGGATCGTATGTACTCGGTGCATATTCCCCGACACCAAGATGGGCGCCCGCTCCGACCTTGACATCCTCTGCGATAATTGCCTTATCAACGACCACACCTTCCTCGATCACGGAATCCTGCATGATGATAGAATCCCTGACAACGGCGCCCTTTCCGATCACAACGCCGGAGCCGATCACGGAGTTGGCCACATCGCCGTAGATCTCTGTTCCCTCGCCGATAATGCTGCGTCCGACCTTTGCGTCAGCAGAAATATACTGAGGCGGGATCCTGTCGCTCTTTGTATAGATCTTCCAGTATTCCTCATAGAGGTTAAATTCCGGAATGATATCGATAAGCTCCATATTAGCCTCCCAGTAGGAACCCAGCGTTCCCACATCCTTCCAGTATCCGTTATATTCATAAGCGAAAATACGCTTTCCTTCTTCATGACAGCATGGAATGATATGTTTTCCGAAGTCACAGCCCGGCTCATCCTTTAACTTGATGAGAGCCTCCTTTAATACCTTCCAAGTAAAGATGTAGATACCCATGGAAGCCAGATTACTTCTCGGGTTAGCCGGTTTTTCCTCAAACTCTGTGATCTTGTTGTTATCATCTGTAATAAGAATACCAAAGCGGCTTGCTTCCTCCATTGGAACCGGCATTGCAGCGATCGTTACATCTGCATTGTTTGCCTTATGGTATTCCAGCATTACCTCATAATCCATCTTGTAGATGTGGTCACCGGACAGGATCAGCACGTATTCCGGATTATAGGATTCCATATATTCTAGGTTCTGGTAGATCGCATTTGCTGTTCCTGTATACCAGTCACTGCCCTTGCTTCTTTCGTATGGAGGAAGAATAGTAACGCCCCCCACATTTCGATCCAGATCCCACGGAATACCGATCCCGATATGTGCATTTAAACGCAACGGCTGATACTGTGTCAGCACTCCTACCGTGTCCACGCCGGAGTTGATGCAGTTACTGAGCGGGAAATCGATAATACGATATTTTCCGCCGAAGGATACTGCCGGCTTTGCCACCTTTTGGGTCAAGACTCCGAGACGGCTGCCCTGTCCTCCTGCCAACAGCATTGCTATCATTTCTTTTCTTACCACGACACTCACCTCTTGCTGCTCATTTTCTCGCAGCTGCACATACATGCAGCCGGCTTTTTGTCCAAAATTGGGTTTACTGATGGTGACAATATTATACCATACTTTTTATAGAATGTGAACAAATATTATCGATATATGTTTTGCATTTTATACAATTTCAGACATTCTTCGACGGAAAATATTGTGAAATCTTTTTGCACGCAAAAAGGGCTCCGCCATAAAATATGGCCGAAACCCTTTCTGCCAAAAGATATCCTTACTCTGTAAGGTCAAGCGGATATCCGTGATCCGCTTTGATTCTAAGCACCAAGAATATCGTAAACGGTTCCGCAGAAGATCTTTACTGCATTCGGAAGAACCTGTTCGTCAAAATCAAACCGGCGGTTATGTCCCGGAGCTGCCATTTTGGTAAGCGCCCGCATAAAGGTAGCCTGTCCGCCCTGCTCCTGAACACGGCGCATCATGTAGGAAACGTCCTCGCTGCCGCCGTTCTTACTGCTGATAACGTTAGAAACCGGAAGCTGAAGCTTTTCTTCACACACGCGTTTGATGCGATCCATGAGCTCCCCGTCACTGGTCAGGGAGTAGGCCGCGCCCATTAATTTCATCTCGCAGGTACAGCCATGCATCTTTGCTGCGCCTTCGATGATGTTTTTCGCATAGTCTTCCATGAACTGGTTGATCTCGGTTGTCTCACCGCGAACCTCTATCTCCATCTTTGCCACGTCTGCAATTACGTTTCGTCCGCTTCCTGCAACAACGGTTCCTACGTTGACACGGGAGGTTCCTTTTGAGTTACGCGGGATCGCATAGAGATTTAAGATCGCCGTACCTACAGCAAGCATTACGTTCTTTCCGATTTCCGGACTTCCACCGGCGTGGGCAGATACTCCATGGAAATACACGTCATATTTTGTCGTGGCAAGAGAGCCGTGGCTTCCCGGAATCACCACTGCCGGATCATCCTCTGCCTTGCCGGAAACATGAGATCCGATCAGATAATCGACTCCATCCAGATGTCCGTTCTCAACGATCGATTTTGCTCCGCGTACTCCCTCCTCGGCCGGCTGGAAGATCAGCTTGATCGTACCGTGGAGAGAATCCTTGATGGACATAAGAACCTTTGCAACGCCAAGACCGATCGTCGCATGTCCGTCATGTCCGCAGGCGTGCATAAAGCCCTCGTTTACAGAAGCAAAGCCTTCACGGGACGGGCGATGGGACGGATCCTTTTCTTCAAATACCCCCAGTGCATCAATGTCAAAACGCATTGCAACCGTAGGGCCCTCTCCGCAACGCAGGATTCCGACAACTCCTGTCATACCGCCTTTTGTATAGGGAAGAAATTCCGGATCTGCTCCCTGAGCAGCTGCACGCTCATACTGAGCCTCTAACTCCTCGTCGGACGGAACTCCCATTCTAGCCTCTTTTTTACATACCTGATCTCCCACAAGGACTTCATATCCCAGCTCGGTGAGTTTTCTCGCAATAATGGAGGATGTACGCATCTCAAACCATCCCGGTTCCGCATATTTGTGGAAATCCCGGCGCTGAGCTACGAGATCGTCCTTCATGTCATCTGTCATTGCAATGATCTGTTCGTAAATACTCAAATCGTTGTCCTCCCTCTATTTTCTGGGAAGCATACGTCCGCCAAAGCCGATGGCAAATACCTTCTCATCTTCATCTTTAAACAGGGTCAGATAAGCGTCCTTTACATAGCCGCGGACAATTCCCAGATTTTCCTGAACCATGATAAGATTCTTTTCGTTTCCATCCACACGGATCTTCATGCCTTCTTCTGTCTCAAAGATATCGACAGCAGAATCCTCGATGGAAACATAGTGACCAATAGCAGCCTTCTTTGTCTCCTCTGTCCATGCCTCCTCCTGATAGCAGTCTCTGTTATCTATCGGATTTCTGCCATGATACATCCGCATAGCGGCATCAGCGATCACGCTGACCGGAACATCAGATGTATTGCAGAGTACGATCACGCCGCAGCCTGCATCGTAGGACCAGGATAAGTTAGAGGACACACCCGGAAGACTTCCGCCATGCTCAACGACTGTCACGTCATCCAGCTTCTTTGTAGCCAGTCCGAAGCAGTACCAGCTCTCCGGACGGTATTCCATTCTCGGACGGCACATAGCACGGACACCTTCCATGGAAAGGATACGGCCGCCGGTCGGAGTCTTTCCTCTGTTCAGATACATATACAGGATCTTCTTCATATCGGAGATGGTGGACTTCATTGCCCCGGCTCCGCCCAGAACGAAGGCGTTGTCGTAGTAATCCCTTGATCCCCGCATTACGCCATCCTGCTTTTTATATAACGTTGCCGCATTTTCTTCGAGTCTCGGCTTCAGATATTCGCATCCGCTCCGCTCCATGCCCAGAGGCATCAGGATATTTTTCTTTACATATTCTGCGAAGGAAGCTTCTCCGCCGATCCTGCGGACGATCTCTGAGAGAAGACCGAAGCCATCGTTACAGTAGCTCATATACTCGCCCGGACGGCCGATCAGTCCGTTCTCCTTTGTCAGGGAGTCCAGCTGTTCTGCCACCTGTCTGGCGCCTGCCTCAGCAAGCTCCTTGGAAAATCCGAGATCTCCGGCTGTTTCCTCTGTAATACCGAGCTTCTCTGCAATCTCTTTGACTACAGTTCTGTGTACCGGGTAGAAGCCTCCGCTGTGGCTGAGAAGATGATGGATGCGGACGGTCTCCTGATTCTTGTTTGTAAATTCCGGTATGAATTTGGATACCGGATCCTCAAGATCAAGAAGTCCTCTCTCGTAAAGCTGCATGATCGCCAGCGCAACAAAGGATTTTGTTACGGAAGCCAGTCCGAAAATCGTATCGCCGTCTATCGGCAGCTGCTTTTCGGTGTCTCTGCAGCCAAAGTATTTTTCATACTGTGTTTCGCCATTTTTGTCAATGATGGCAACGGCAATTCCTGCCGCTTCTCCCTGTATACGGATCTGCTTTACCAGCTCCTCAAACAGAGCCTGATTTGTCCTATTGATGCGATTCATAATTCTATATTCCTCCGAAACATATTTTGGATTTTATGCAAGCTTAATGTATCCGACACCATCTTTGATCTCAATATCTGTTCCGTAAGGTTTGGATAATCCTGCCAGGTACTCCAGTACCTTTTCATCTCCGGTCATTACCGGTACACCCTTCTGGGAGCGGACGCGTTCCATTCCAAGAGAGATCGGATAGAGCTTGATCTCCTTTACAACGCCATCTTCCATTTCCCATCCGGCCATAACAGAGAGCCAGATCTCCGGCAGTACGCCGTAGCCTGTTGTTCCGTTGTGGCTTCTCTCGTCCATGTATGCACCGACCTTTGTATCTAACGGCATCTTTCTGTTTAAGTATGCGTCGTATGGCTGAAGGTCTACTGTCTCTGTTTCAAACAGGAAGTTTCCTAAGCTGTAGAAGATCGGTTTTCCTTTGTAGATTTCGATTCCTCTCAGCTCGTGAGGGCCGTGTCCGATGATTCCGTCTGCACCGGCATCAATACATCTTCTGGAGAAGATCTCAAGGAACATAGCCGGAACCTTTGTATTCTCTGTATCTGTCTCATGAGAATGAATACTGATCAGTACAACGTCTGCCTGTTTTCTGGCTTCCCTGATCTCGCCCTCGATACGCTTCATATCTGTCTCGTTCGGACGGCTCTCGATCCAGTTCTTCTCATCCAGCTTGAAGGTATAGTTTCCAAACTTGAAGATACCTTCCGGCGGAGCATTCTTGTATCCGTTCTTGATACTGAATTCTTCTTCTGCGTTGATCTTTGTGATAGAAGCAATCTCATTCAGCTGATCGTAGTATTCCTTTGTTACATGATAGATCGTCTGAAAACGGAGCGGGTTTAAGCCCGGTCTTCCAACCATATCGGCACTCTGTCCGCCTGCCATTCCGGACTCGTGGAAGGAAGCAGATGCACTGATCAGTGCAACACGCGCATTCTTTGTCTCAAGATAGCACGGTCTGGATGCGTCTCCTAAGTCTTTTCCTGTTCCGGAGAAGATCATATCGCGCTCATTTAAATGCTTAATCGTAGCAAGCACGCCGCCGTGGCTGTAGTCGTGAGAATGGTTGTTGGCTGTATTGTAAATATTGAAGCCGAAGGACTTCATATCGTCGAGTGTTCTCGGATCAGCCATTGCCCATGTTCCGCCTGAGAATGCAGCCGGATAACCCTCATGGTTGTGGAATGTCATTTCTAAGTTGGAAAACTTTACATCGTAACCCATGATGCAGTCGCGAACCTGTTCAAACCCTTTGTAGCCGCCTTCCGGGAATCTTCTTGTGATAAACGCATCTCCCGTAGCGATAAAGCTTGTCTTATTCATTACTAATACCTCTCCCCTAAATACTGACCGATTTAATTGTTAATTACAGAGCCAAATTCCCCGTCGATTCCTGCTGCCATAACAAGAACCATAAATGCCTGCTGGATCGCCTTGTAAGCGCCCTCCATCGGGAATTTCTCATGAATGCTGTGATTCATAATGTTGCGGGAATTTTCATCCGGTGTAAATGCACGTCCCATGCACAGTGCCGGGATTCCCTTTGCGATCGGTACGTTGGCATTCGTACATCCGCCTCTGGAGAATACAGGCTCGATTCCTAAGTGCTTTAAGCCAAGATATGCAGTCTCAACTAACGGAGCATGCGGATCCTGTACGCCTCCCGGAACCTCACTGATGACCTTTTTATCCCATGTGATCGTATCCTGTCCCCACTTCTTCGTCTCCTCCTGACAAGCCTCCTCGATCGCATCAAAGATCCTTGTGCGGAGCTTATCTAATTCCTCCGGAGAGTTGGAGCGGAAGTTAAATTTGATCGTAGCCTTCGGTGCGATCGCATGTACGCCGGCATCGTTTCCGCCATGGAAATTCGATACGCAATAGCTTGTCTTCGGATCGTCCGGAACTACAAATTCTGAGATTTTAGCAACGGCTCTGGCTGCTGCATGAATCGGCTGTGCCATCTTTCCGAAGCATCCGAAGGCATGTCCGCCGATACCATAGAAGTTTACCTCATAGGTCTCGCCTCCGGTTGCCTCAAATACGAGGTCATCCATATCATTATTATCGAGACTTAAGGAAATGTCAATATCATTATTATCTGCAAGGAAGTCCTTCATTCCGCCGAGACCACCCATTCCTTCTTCTCTGGTGGTTCCCATAAACACAATATCGCCGACTGTCCGGATCTTTGCATGATCCATAGCACGGATCAGGCAGAGAAGCATGGAAAGGGCACGGGTATCATCACCGATTCCCGGTGCATATAAGTATCCGTCCTTCTCCTCAACACCTTTAACCGTACCAAAGGGGAATACGGTATCAAGATGTCCCTCGATCAAAACCTTCAGGCCGCTGTCAGCGCCACGACGGAGCCCAATTACGTTGCCGCCGCGGTCAATATGAACATCTTCGAGCCCAAGCGCACGGAATTTATCGGCAAAGACCTTAGCACGGTTTTCCTCCTGTCCGGTAGGTGCTTCGATCAGAACCAGCTCCTTTAATTCCTTCATTGTTTCCGGCTGATCCTGCTCAATAAATTTCATTGCCTCCTGCACGCATGCAAGTCCCAGCATTTTCTCAAACTGCGCCTTATTTAACTCAGAAACTTCATACATTTTTGTGCTCCTCCTTAATTGAAAATTCAGATAACTGTACTGAATAGTTACAAAATTAGATAAAGTCCTTCCAGAGATGACAGGAAACGAAGTGGCCCGGTGATATTTCCACCAGCTCCGGACAGGATGCATGACATTTTTCACACGTATAATTACATCTCTTTGCAAACCGGCACTCATTCGGCGGGTCAATCGGAGAGCTGATCTCGCCTCTTAAGAGGATCCGCTCCGGTCTGTCGATGCCCACCTCCGGGATCGGAATTGCTGATAACAACGCTCTTGTGTAAGGATGAACCGGATGGTCAAACAGCTCCTCCGTCGGCGCTTTTTCGATCAGCTGTCCCAGATACATAACTGCGATCTCATCTGCAAAGTGATTTACGACCGAAAGGTCATGGGTGATAAAAATGAAGGTCAGCCCCATCTGCTCCTTCAGCTCCTGCAAAAGATTGAGGATCTGAGCCTGAATCGATACGTCCAGAGCCGAAACCGGCTCGTCACAGACGATAAATTTAGGCTCCATTGCCAGCGCTCTGGCGATTCCGATACGCTGTCTTCTTCCACCATCCAGCTCGTGCGGATATGTATTAACGAGACGCTCGGCAAGACCTACCGTCTTCATCAGCTCACGCACCTTCGCATCGATCGCTGCCTTGTCCTTCAGGATCTTATTCTCAATGATCGGCTCAGCGATCGTCTGGCTGACTGTTTTTTTCGGATCCAGCGACGAGAACGGATCCTGGAAGATGATCTGCATATCACGGCGCATTGCCCGCATCTGTGCGCCGCTTAAGGCGGTAATATCCTTTCCTTCAAAGATCACCTGTCCGTCTGTAGGCTCTATTAATCTTAAGATGGCTCGTCCTGTTGTGGACTTTCCGCAGCCGGACTCACCTACGATCCCGAGTGTTTTTCCTTTTTCGATCGTAAAGCTGACATCATCTACCGCATGAAGAAGGCCGCGGGCAGTCTTAAAATATTTTTTCAGATGTTTTACTTCCAGAATGTTATCAGCCATTCTTTTTCCCCCTCTCAATATGGAATCCCGGATTCTCATACGCCAGACATGCTGCACGGTGAGTTCCGCCAAATTCAGTCATCTGCGGACTGCGCTCTCTGCAGGCGTCTGTCGCATAATTACATCTCGGTGCAAACGCACAGCCCTTCGGTAAGTTTGTAGGATCCGGCATCAGGCCGTGGATCGGCTGAAGTTTGCTTCTGCGATTTTTGATATTGGGAAGCGAGTTAAAAAGCCCTTCGGTATAGGGGTGTATTGTATGATTGAATACTTCGTCCAGATTTCCTTCTTCGATGATCTTTCCGGCATACATAACGGCTACCCGGTCACAGGTCTCTGCAACGATACCGAGATCGTGTGTAATAAGGATCATGGAGGTATTCTTCTTTTCCTTTAATTCTCTCATTAAATGGAGGATCTGGGCCTGGATCGTAACGTCCAGAGCAGTTGTCGGCTCGTCTGCGATCAGAAGCTGCGGGCTGCAGGCCAGCGCGATCGCGATGATCACTCTCTGCTTCATACCGCCGGAGAACTGATGCGGGTACTCGATGGCACGTTCCTTCGGAATACCTACTAACTCCAGCATCTCCTCGGCCTTCTCCCATGCCTGGCTTTTCGTCAGGTTTTCATGGAGCTCAAGGCTCTCTGCGATCTGCTGTCCGACTGTAAATACCGGATTTAAGGATGTCATGGGATCCTGGAAGATCATGGATACCAGACTTCCTCTGATATGCTCCAGCTCCGGAGTCGTCATGTGCAGTACATCTTTTCCACAGACCTCCAGCTTATCACAGGTAAGCTCTCCTGGAGGAGAATCGATCAGGCGGAGTATGGAAAGTGCTGTTGTTGTCTTTCCGGCTCCTGTCTCGCCTACCAGTCCCAATGTTTCACCTTTTTTAATATGAAGGCTGACTCCGTTGACTGCCTCTACAGTCTCCTCCTCCAAAACAAATTTTACATTTAAATTTTCGACTTCAAGAACCGTATCTTTTTCTACTGCCATTTAAATGTTCCTCCTATTTCTTAAGCTTCGGATCCAGAGAATCTCTCAGGCCGTCACCCATCATATTGAGGGCAAGCACAGTGATCATAATCGCAAGTCCCGGGAATAACGTCATATAAGAGTAATCACGGATATACTTTCTTCCGCCGGAAAGCAGAGCGCCCCATTCCGGAGACGGAGCCGGTACACCGAGTCCCAGAAAGCTTAAGCTGGAAGCCGATATGATCGCGGATGCCACACGGAGCGTTGCCTGAACGATAATGGGAGAAAGACAGTTCGGTAATATATGTTTGAAGATGATCTTCCGGTTTGTAAGGCCAATCGCCTTGGAGGCTTCCACGTATTCCTGATTCCTTACCGTCAGGACTGCCGCTCTGGTGATACGCACAAATTGAGGAACACTGGTGATACCTACCGCCAGCATAAGATTCCAGATGCTCTGTCCCAGAACCGATACGATAACGATAGCTAAAAGCATATTCGGCACTGCACTCAGAATATCTGTGCTTCGCATGATAACTTCTTCGGTCACGCCTCCATAGAAGCCGGCAATGGCGCCTAATGTAACTCCGATCAGAAGACCGATGGTTACTGCTACAAGGCCGACGGAGCATGAGAATCTTGCACCGTAAAGGACACGGAAGAAGATGTCACGTCCCAGCTCGTCGGTTCCAAACCAGTGATTCGCACTCGGCCACTGAAGACGGTCTGCAAGGTTCTGTCCGACTACCTGTGTATCATAGTCCAGAAATACATCCGCAAATAACGCAATGAAAACGATCAGGAGAACAATCACGGAACCGACCATGGCACCTTTATTTCTGCGAAACTGATGCCAAACCTCGGCTATCTGGCTGCGGGCCTCTCTTGGTGCTGTCTTGTCTGTTTTATTTGCCATTTTTCTTCCTCCCCTTCTTCGTTATGTATTGCGCTTTAATACGCGGATCGACGGCTGCATAGAGCAGGTCTACAAGAAGCAGAATAATGCTTAAAAGAATTGTTGTCATAATAATACTTCCTGTTACAAGAGGTGTATCTCTCATATTCAGGGAGTCAACGATCAGACGTCCTACTCCCGGCCATGCAAATACGGTTTCGGTAAGAACGCTGCCGCCGAGAACGCCTGCTAGCTGCGTACCAATGATCGTGATGATCGGGATCAACGCATTTCTTAATGCATGGGATGTGACCACGATCTTTTCCGGTACGCCCTTTGCTCTGGCAGTTCTTAAATATTCCTGCTTTAAGACATCGAGCATGGAGGAACGGGTCGTTCTTGTCAGGGTTGCCATCAAACCGGTTCCGATGGTGATTGCCGGAAGCACAAGAGATGACAACGTCTGGTCTCCTCCTGACGGAAACCAGCCCAACTTCAGGGAGAAGGCGATGATCAGAAGAAGTCCGAGCCAGAAGTTCGGCATGGAGAGTCCGATCATGGCTAAGATCATACTGATATTATCCTGTATGGAACCATGCCGCGTCGCTGCGTAGATTCCCAGCGGAACGGACAGGAGGACAGATACTAAAATAGAAGCAAAGGAAAGCGTTATCGTTGCCGGAAGCTTCTGGATATATGTATCAAACACATCTGTCTTTGATACATAAGAAATACCGAGATCGCCGTGAAGCATACCGCCCATATATTTGACGTAGCGTACAACTACCGGCTGATCCAATCCAAGCTCATGGCGGATCACATCCAGATCCTCCGCCGTTGCTCCTTCCGGTGCCAGCAGATCGACGGCATCACCGGGAGCCATATCCATGATGACAAAAATAAGAAACGACACACCGATGATGACCGGGATCATCAGCAAGAGTCTTTTAATAATATAGCGATACATACATCACCCTCCTGTCAGATAAGTATTGGGTCGGACCATGTTCCGTATCCTGATGTCGAATGTTCTTAAATGAAAAGCGGCCCGTACCGGAACCGCTTTTCATAAGGATCACCTTTCATAAGGATCACTTTTTTTAGTCAGAACTTATTCTGCCGGCACAAAGATATTGGAATAGTCATGGTGGCTGGTCGGATAAATATCAAGTCCGCCTGTTCCTTTTTTCACACCGACAAATCCATCCGCATAGTACAGCGGGATATAGGGAACATTCTCATGAATATCTTCCTGGATCTCCTTGTAGTAACCCTGTCTTGTGGCATCGTCCTGCTCAGAAACGGCCTTGTCTAACAGCTCCATGATCTTATCGCTGTTAAGATGGGCCTTGTTAACTGCAGAACCCGGCTGTAAAATACGTCTCATATCGTCGCCGAATACGTTGAAGCCACAGCCGTAAATACAGGACTGATGCTCACCGTTTGTTGTTGTTGTACTGATACCTGCGGAATCCAGCTCAACGATATTCACGTCAATTCCGATCTCCTTTAACTGGCTCTGCATCATCTCGGCAATTGTCTTACGCTCTGCACCGCTGATAGAGATATCAAGCTTTGCTCCGCCGTTCGGATATGCCTTTGCAAGATATTCCTTTGCCTTCTCAACGTCTCTTGTATATCCGCCGCAATCATAAAAGCCGTATTCGTTCCAGCCCCAGAAGGAGGAGGCTTTCTTTCCGCGTCCCTCAGCGGCAACTGCGATAATGGAATCTACATCGATACCGTAGGCAACTGCACGTCTAAAGTCTGCATTGTCGCTAGGTGCCTTCTGTGTATTGAATGCTACATAAGTAAGGGATGTACCGGAATACTGGATCAGGTCAAGCTTCGGATCTTCTTCGATTCTTTCAAGCTCGATCGCTGCGGGACTCTGACAGATATCGATCTCGCCGTTCTGAAGCGCGATCAGTCTTGCCGAATCCTCCGGGATATAACGGAAGGTAAAGGTCTTCGCATTCGGTGCTCCGCGCCAGCAGTCTTCAAAAGCAGCCAGCTTTGTAAAGTTACCGAACTCATAGGAATCGATCTTCCACGGGCCTGTTCCGACGCCGGGGCCGTTTACCGAATCCTCTGTTACAGCCTTCTCGTTGAGGATACTTGCTGTCGGCAGAGTCATCATATAGGGCCAGTCAAGGTTCGGATTAACGAGGGTCATCTTAACGGTCATATCGTCAAGGGCTTCAACCTTCTCCACCTTTAAGAACAATCCATTACATGCTGTGGTTCCTTCCATCATATTAAAGGTAAATACCACGTCAGAAGCCTTTAAAGTTTCGCCGTTGTGGAATTTTACGCCGTCCCTTAACTTGAAGACGAAGGACTTACCGTTATCATCCGTAGACCACTCTGTTGCAAGCTGCGGCTCCAGCTCGCCTGTCTTATTATTGAAATGAACCAGGGTATCCAGTACCATACGCCACATATAGTTATGCTGGGTATTGCTGGCATCCATCTGATTGATGGTTGTATGCTTCGACTGCATACCGATCACGATATCATCTTTTAATTTTACCCCTTCAGGAGGAGTTTCCGGGTTGATCGTTGTATCTACAGCAGCCGCTTCAGAGCCATTTTCTGCTTTCTGTGTTTCCCCACCGGCTGCTGCGGAAGTACCCTGATTACCGCCTCCGCCACCGCATCCAACAAGTGTGCCCGCCATCATTGCCGCTGTCATAACTACAGCTGCAGCTCGAATCATTCTTTTTCTCATACTTGCTCCTCCTTTTCTTTTCCGTTCCATAAAATTGTAATAAAATACAGAAAACGCCCCTTTTTAAGAAGGGCAGACATTGCCCTCCGAACTTTACTCAGCTCGTTTAATTCTTAAAAAGAAGCGCTTTCTATGAATTGTATTATAATTTAGAATTCACCTTTTGTCTAATGGTACTTTGGAATATAATCTATTCCTGTTGAGAATATTTTCAGACAATATCAAATTCTTTTACTGTTTTTTGAATCTATCAAAATATGCTATCGTATATTGAGAAAATGCCTCCATTTCTTCCGTTGCTTTAAGATCTCTTTTTCGGATCAGATAAAGTGAACGCTTAAAATCTGTTATTTCCAGACGTTTCAGACAGATGCCGTTCCCCATCTGTTCCTCTCCGGCACGGCTATTCCACGAAAACTTCGGCCATATCGCTACGGCAAGTCCTTCCTCGACAACACGCTTCAGGGTAAACAGGTTGTCGCACTCGTAAGACAATTTGGGGATAAAGCCCATTTCCTTAAATCTTTGGTCTGTGATCTCCCGCATGCTTCCGCCGCTTCTAAGCATAACAAAATCTTCATTAGAAAGATCAGAAAGATAGATCATATCCTTTTCTGCCAGAGGAGAATCGGTCCTGCATGCTAAAAACAGATCCTCCTCCATGAGCTTTACCGAATTATTAAAGTATACCTCCGGCAGTGTGCTCCTGATACAGAAATCCCAGTTGAACGCCTCCCGGTCGTCAAGTATCCTAAAATATACCTTGGGGTACTGCTCCCGAAATTCCCGGATCATTTCAGGGATCAGCAGGGCTGCGGAGAGTGCATTCAGCTGGATCTGCTGTTTGGTATGTCCGTTCTGCAGCTCCGCCGGAAGCTCCTCAAGCTCCATTAAAATAGGACGCAGCTTAGCCTGAAGCTTTCTCCCCTCGTAGGTAAGCTCGCAGTATTTTCCGTTCCTGCACATCAGTTCCACCTGAAGCTCCTTTTCCAGAGCCTTGATCGCCTTACTGATCGACGGCTGAGTTACATGCAGAGCCTTGGCAGCCATCGTAATATTCCCATAGAGAGCCGCCTGGGCAAAATATTTTAACTGATATAGCTCCATTCCCTCATCCCCTTTTATTTTTGTCTCAATTTTTGAAAATTTTAAAATTGAACCCAAAATATTTTCAAATTAACCCATCTTTTTCCAATTTTACAATATCCGGCTTCATTTTTCAATAGTATTTATAACATTTGCGAATGTTAATTATTTGTTATAAGAATATATGACTTTCCCCCGACTTTCCCTTGAATCTACACTAAAAATACGCTATACTGACATAAACTGGTTTCGTTTCGCCTGTATCCAGTCCTTATATAATGAAACCGATAAATGAAGGAGAAAAACAATGGAACTGACAACTGTAAAAGAGCTCTTTAACGAGCGTGAGAAATATCTGGGCAAGGAAGTCCAGGTCGGCGGCTGGATCCGCAGCATCCGCGACTCCAAGGCCTTTGGTTTTATCGTATTGAACGACGGTACCTGCTTTGATACGCTTCAGATCGTGTACCATGATACTATGGATAATTTCGCGGAAATCTCCAAATTAAACGTAGGTGCCGCAATTATCGTAAAGGGTACGCTTGTGGCTACCCCGGAGGCTAAGCAGCCCTTCGAGATCCAGGCCGATGAGGTGCTTGTGGAGGGTACCTCCGGTGCCGATTACCCGCTTCAGAAGAAGCGCCACAGCTTTGAATATCTGAGAACGATCTCCCACCTCCGTCCCAGAACAAACACATTCCAGGCTGTATTTCGTGTACGTTCCCTGATTGCTTATGCGATCCACCAGTATTTTCAGGAGCAGGGCTTTGTATATGTGCATACCCCGCTTATTACCGGAAGTGACTGTGAAGGCGCAGGAGAAATGTTTCAGGTAACGACTCTGGATCTGAACAATGTCCCGAAAAACGAAGACGGATCCATCGATTACTCTCAGGATTTCTTCGGAAAACCGACCAACCTGACCGTAAGCGGACAGTTAAACGCAGAAACCTACGCTATGGCTTTCCGCAACGTCTATACCTTCGGACCGACCTTCCGTGCCGAGAACTCCAACACGACCCGCCATGCGGCTGAATTCTGGATGATCGAGCCGGAGATGGCCTTTGCCGATCTCAACGACAATATGGCAGTGGCTGAGGGAATGTTAAAATATGTGATTCGCTACGTTCTGGAAAATGCCCCGGCTGAGATGAACTTCTTTAACCAGTTTGTTGACAAGGGACTTTTAGACCGTCTGAACCATGTTTTAAACTCCGAATTCGGACATGTTACCTATACCGAGGCGATCCGCCTTCTGGAGGAGCACAACGACGAATTTGATTACAAAGTATTCTGGGGCTGCGACCTTCAGACCGAGCACGAGCGCTATCTGACGGAGAAGATCTTCCGGAAGCCGGTATTCGTTACCGATTACCCGAAGGAGATCAAAGCTTTCTATATGAAGTTAAACGAAGACGGAAAGACAGTTGCTGCTATGGACTGCCTTGTTCCGGGAATCGGCGAGATCATCGGAGGCAGCCAGAGAGAAGACAGCTATGACAAGCTTCTCTCCAGAATGAACGAGCTGGGATTAAAGGCAGAGGATTATGGCTTCTACTTAGATCTCCGCAAATATGGTTCCGTGCGCCACTCCGGTTTCGGCCTTGGCTTCGAGCGCTGCGTTATGTATCTGACCGGAATGGGAAATATCCGTGACGTGATCCCGTTCCCGCGCACCGTAAACAACTGCGACTTATAATTTACCACGGGGGCTGTTGCAAGCCAAGGGTACTCCTGCCGGATATAGCATTTGCTTGTTATGTAATATGCCATATCCGGATCGAATAACCTGCTTTGCAGCGCCCTCTTTTTTATGGCAAATTATTTTTGATCGGAGGATTTTTGATGAAATTTATCCATACTGCTGATATCCACTGGGGAATGATCCCGGACAGTGACCGGCCATGGGGAAAGAAGCGTGAACAGGCTATACGTCTGACCTTCCAGTCCATTATTGAGGAGGCCAGAGAAAATCGCGCCGATCTTCTTCTGATCTCCGGAGATCTGTTCCACCGCCAGCCGCTGGCCCGTGACCTCAAGGAAGTCAATTATCTGTTCTCCACGATCCCCGGTACCCGCGTCGTCATTATCGCCGGAAATCATGACCGGATACGGAAAAGCTCTGCTCTCTACAGCTTTAGCTGGTGCTCCAATGTCACCTTCATGATGAATGAGGAAATGGGCTCCGTCTATTTTGATGAGCTGAATACGGAGATCTATGGCTTCAGCTACCACACGGCAGAGATCACCGAGGACAAAACGAGAGGACTTTCCATCCCCGATACCCGGCGGATCCGGATCCTGATGCTCCATGGCGGAGATTCCAGACATGCGCCCTTTGATAAGAATGCTCTGGCTGCTTCCCCGTTTTCCTATATTGCTCTCGGGCACATCCACAAGCCGGGGATTCTCGTGGAAAACAGGATGGCCTACCCTGGTTCTCCGGAGCCTTTAGATCTGACGGAGACAGGGCCCCACGGATTCTTTATCGGCGAGATCGATGACCTGACCGGACATGTGACCTCCTTACAATTCAAGGCGATCTCCCAGGCCCAGTATATTCCCCTTATCATCAATGTCACTCCAGCCACCTCCAATACCGAGCTCTCCCAGCTTATCGCAGATGAGATCCGAAAACGCGGGGCTTCCAATATCTACCGCTTCCGCATCCGGGGCATGAGAGATCCGGATACCCAGTTTGATCTGGATTACCTTTCCGGTCAGTGGAATATTGTGGAGATCCTTGATGAAACAGAGCCTCAGTACGATTTTCATGCTCTGTTTGCAGAGCATCCAAGCGATATGATCGGCTTTTACATTCAGGCTTTGATGAAGGATGATATGAGTCCGGTGGAGAAGAAGGCTCTGTACTATGGGATCCATGCGCTTCTCATGACAAAAGATGAAAGGAGCTGATACGAAAAATGAAACTGCTTGAACTTCATATTGACGGATTCGGGAAATTCCATGACCGTACCATCTCCTTGGAAGACGGGATCAATGTGATCTACGGAAAAAATGAAGCCGGAAAATCAACGCTCCATACTTTTATACGCGGAATGCTCTTTGGGATCGAGCGGGGACGGGGACGCGCCTCCCGAAATGATCTCTATTCCAAATTTGAGCCGTGGGAAAACAGCGGCTCCTACGCCGGCTGGATCCGGCTGGAAAGCAATGGCTCCATATACAGGATTGAGCGGAAATTCAGGAAGGAAGACCGTTCCGTAAGGATCATAAACGAAACGCGGGGATTGGAGGAGGAGCCGTCAAAGACTCTTATGAACCGCATTCTCAACGGCTTAAATGAAATTACCTATAATAATACCATCAGTATCGGACAGCTGAAAAGCGCCACCGAGGACGGAATGGTCAGTGAGCTGAAAAACTATATTGCCAATATGAACACCACCGGCAATATTTCTTTAAATATTACCAAGGCAACTGCACTTTTAAAAAACCAGAAGAAGGAGCTGGAGGCAGGTCTGGTGCCGGATGCCTCAAGGGAATATACCGCCCTTCTCGCAGAAATCCGCAGCGTAGATGCGGAAATCGCCTCCCCGCAGTATGAAAACCAGCTCTCCTCCTACCAGACGATGCGTTCTCAGGTCAAAGGGGTTATCGAGAATACCCAAAACGAAAAAACGGCTCTGGAGGAAAAAATAAATAATGCCCGACAGGTTCTGGAAAAAAGCCAGTTTACCGGTCAGGCCTCTGTAACGGACTGTCTGGAACGATGTGAGGCCGGCTATAAAAATTATCTGGAGGCGCAGGCACAATGTAAAAAGAAATCGCGCAGGATCCTGTCTGTGCTCCTGTTTCTTCTCTGTGCCGGCTGTACCGGCGCCGCAGGATATTTTATCGTTAGCGGTGCCCGTTCCCTTCTTCCCTTTGCTGCGGTTTTAGGCTCAGCTGCTATTTTATTTCTCATCCTCGGCTGCCTGCTCACGGCAAAAAGTCGAAAATACGCACGCATCCTCAAGGAAAATACGGATATTTTATCCGGCTGTTTTAATCAATATCTGGGGAATCCCTCTGTTTCTGAGGATGCTATGACTGCGTTTCGGGCAAGAATGGCAGAATTTTCTACTCTGTGCGAAATGGTACAGAAATCGGAGGAAGAACTGAAAAAGCACATGGAGGACTTAAACTCCTTACAGCAGCGTCAGAATTCCTGCAGTGAAATGATCGAAAAGCAGCAGCGTACTCAATGGGAGCTGGAAAAACGTCTGGAGCACCTGAATAACTGCAAAAATCAGGCGGCCGCATTAAAGCGCGTTCTGGCAGAAAATGACCGGATCCGGGAGCAGATCGCCGCCATCGATCTTGCACAGGAGACGATGACAGAGCTCTCCTCCTCGATCCGGGATTCCTTCGGCCTTTATCTGAATAAAGAAGCATCCCGCCTCATTACCGGAATTACGGGAGGTGTCTATGACAGTATGAGTATCGATGAGAGCCTCAATGTGTTCCTAAACACCCGCTATAAGCTTGTTCCGATTGAAAGCGTCAGCAGCGGAACTATGGATCAGGTATACCTCGCACTCCGGCTGGCTGCGGCAAAGCTGCTGCAGGGCAACGGGGAAGCGTTTCCGCTTATCTTCGATGACAGCTTTACTCAGTACGATGACGAACGGCTCCGCACTGCACTTTGCTGGCTCGCTAAGGCCTGCGACAGTCAGATGCTTATCTTTACCTGTCATCGCCGGGAGGCACAGATGCTCCGGGCCAACCAGATCCCGTTTTCTCTTACCGAAATTTAAATTTAAAGGAGTTTCCACAAATGAAAGATTCACGATTTATCGTCAACCCTTTTCAGCTGGTCGTTTCTCTGTCCACTACAGTTTTATCGGCTGTTCTGGCTGTGACCACTTTTCTTTTAAAGGGAACGGCAGTATCCATTATTTTCACCTTGATCACCCTGCTTTTTCTTATGATCTCCTTGTCCCACGGCTCGGTGATCTCCATCGGCCCGGACGGAATCAGCCGCTCTGTTCTCGGAAAGGTCATCAAAACGCTGCGCTGGGATCAGATCGTTGAGGTCGGTGTTGCCGGTTCTAAGGTTTTCCGTCAGGTAAACAAAAAGAAGACCGGAACTCTGTATATCTATTTTTCTGAAAAAGCCATGACCGAGGATGAACGCTTCCAGATGATGTTTAACTGGCCTCCGAAAAATAAGATCTATCTCCAATATAAAAAGCCCCGGATCGAATCCATAAGGGCTTTTTGGAAGAAACCGGTCACCAGATATAACACCGGTGACCTTGAATTATAATTTTATTTCCATTCTAAATGATGAAGATGACCTTCCATGGTCATCTTTTCAAAACCATTCTGACGCAGCGCCTCATATAGCACGATCGCGACGGAATTGGAAAGATTCAGGGAGCGGATATCGCCCCACATAGGGATCCGGATGCAGGCCTCCTCGTATTCCACCAGGAGCTCCTCCGGGATCCCCCGGCTTTCCGGCCCGAACATCAGAAAACAGTCCGGATCATACTTCACGTCTGTATAAACCTTTCTGGCCTTTGTCGTTGCCATATAGAGCTTTGCTCCCGGATTTCGGTTTAAAAAATCCTGAAAATCACTGTATACCGTTACGTCAAGCTTATCCCAGTAATCCAGTCCGGCCCGGACAAGGTGCTTTTCGCTGAGCTTAAAGCCCAGCGGCTCTATAAGATGGAGCCTCGTACCGGTGGCCACGCAGGTCCTTCCTATGTTTCCTGTATTGGCCGGCATTTCCGGCTCATAAAGTACAACGTTCATAGCTTTTCCGCCTTATTCTTTCTTTTCAAGACGCTTCACAAAGCGTTCGATCCGTTCCAATGCCTTCTTCAGGTCATTTAACGAATATGCGTAGGAAATCCTCAAATATCCCTCGCCGCAGTCACCAAATGCAGTACCGGGAACAACTGCGACCTTTTCTTCCTCGAGAAGCCGCAGTGCAAATTCATCTGAGGTCATTCCGAATTTTTTAATACTCGGGAACACATAAAAGGCTCCCTGCGGTTCATAGCATTCAAACCCCATGTCCCGGAGAGCTTTAACAAGGAATCTTCTCCTCTGGTCATAGGCCTCCCGCATCTCTGCCACATCCCCGTCTCCGTTCCTTAAAGCTTCGACGGCGGCATACTGGCTCGTAGTTGAGGCACACATAATGGCATACTGATGGATCTTAAGCATCTGCCGCAGGATCACCTCAGGGGCACACGCGTAGCCCAAACGCCAGCCGGTCATCGCATAGGATTTAGAAAAGCCGTTGATCAGAACGGTTCTTTCCTTCATCCCGGGAAATGCTGCGATCGTACAATGCTGTCCGAGATAGGTGAGCTCAGAATATATCTCATCGGATATAACAAAAAGATCTTTTTCTTCTATAACCTTTGCTATTTCCGCAAGATCCTTCGGCTCCATGATCGAACCCGTCGGGTTATTGGGAAACGGCAGGATCAGCACCTTTGTCTTCGGTGTGATCTTCTCCAAAAGCTTTTCCTTTGTCAGCCGGAAACGGTCTTTTTCCTCCAGCCGGATCACTACCGGAACTCCGCCGGCCAGAACCGTGCAGGGGGTATAGGAAACATAGCTTGGCTGCGGGATCAAAACCTCGTCTCCTGGGTTTAACATGGCTCTAAGGGCAATGTCGATGGCCTCGCTTCCGCCCACAGTCACCATAACCTCATGGTTACAGTCATAGGAAACATCAAAACGGCGTTTCAGATAATTGCAGATCTCAATTTTTAACTCCTTTAAGCCTGCATTGGATGTATAAAAGGTTCTTCCTTTTTCTAAAGAATAGATCCCCTCATCCCTGATATGCCACGGAGTATCAAAATCCGGTTCACCTACTCCAAGGGAAATCGCGTCCTTCATTTCGCTTACGATGTCAAAAAATTTGCGGATCCCTGAAGGGGGGATCGTAACAATTGTGTCTGATAACGGATTTCTCACGGGGTGATCATCATCCTTTCGTCTTCTGCCTTGTCGCACATTACCGTGCCGTGATCCTTATATTTCTTTAAAATAAAATGAGTTGCCGTGCTTAATACAGAGTTCATCGTAGAGAGCTTTTCCGATACGAACTGGGCAACCTCCCGCATCGTTCTTCCCTCTAAGATCACCGTAAAGTCGTAGGCTCCGGACATCAGATACAGAGAGTTTACCTCACTGTACTGGTAAATACGCTCTGCGATCTTTTCAAATCCCATTCCGCGCTGCGGCGTTACCTTCACCTCGATCAGTGCAGTAACCTTCTCATCTCCGGTCTTCTCCCAGTTTATCATCGTGTGGTATCCGCAGATGATGTTTTCCTTCTCCATATCCGCGATCTCATTGGCGACAGCAGCCTCGCTTTCTCCAAGCAGGGCAGCCAGATCCGCCAGATCGATCCTGCTGTTTTTTTCAATGATCGTCAGTATTTTCTCGCGCATGTTATTCCTCCTCTTTTAACTTTTCTGCTTCATCTATTCTGGGTCTTTCGAGGAATCCCGTTTGGCCTACTCCTGTCATTTTTCTTGCAATTCCCTGATCTACCTTTCCGATCACGGCGGCACGGATCTTTTGTTCGGTCAGACGGTCCACCAGATCCTGCCCATGGTCTGTTACAAGCAAAAGGCACTCACCCGACCAAAGGCGGTAGGGGTTAAGATCAAGGAGCTCACATACCTCAATAATTTCCTGAGAAACCGGGATCTTTAACAGGGAAAAGGATATTCCCTGCTCATACGCCCCTGATATGTTCCAGAGGGCAGCCAGAATGCCGCCCTCCTCCACATACTCCCATTCAGTAACTGCAAGCTTTTCCATACGATCCGGAGTAAGATTGATCGTTTCATTTACCGATTTTTCCAGCCGATCAAGAAACGCCGGATGAAACCGGGCGGTTAATGCCGCCGATCTTGTTTCCATGGCTTTTCTTGCACCGGACTTTCCTATCACTCCGGCAACGACCAGATCCTGTCCCGGCATAAATTTCCCCATTCCATGGGGAGCTCTGTCTATTTTTCTCATGTTTTCCCCTGTATTACGGTTCAAAGCCCGGGCCTACATTTTCTGCTGACGGCCCTTCATATCCGGGCCCCTGCGGTGCCGTTCCCGGCCCGGCAGAAGCCCCCGGCCCTGTCTGCTGAAATTCTTCGGTCTGCCCTTCGCTTGCGGTCGGTGCGGAAGGTTCCACAGCCGCCGGTTCCGTTCCTGCCGGAGGAACCGATACTGCCGTTTCCTGCGGCGGTGCTTCCGGGCCGACACGGTAGACTGCCTTGGAAGCTTTGTAGGAATCCGTGTTCAAAAGCGTCTTTTCCTTCAGCTCTCCGTCCACATAGACACATTTATACAGCTTTGATTTAAGACCGGTATGTCCGGACTCTACGCGGACTCTCTGTCCCGGCTGAAGGGACGGATCCACGGTTTCTATTGGTGGCCCCGCATCGATCGTCTGCAGAGTTTCCGATTCATATTCTACCGTTCTGTTTGACGGTCTTGTTTCTTTTCCATAGATCGTAAAGGTCAGCGTTTTTCCGGAGGTGTAGCCCTCTACATAGAGCGCCGTATCATACGGATTGCCGATCTTGATGTCCTTATACGTTCCGGCAATGGCCGCATCCATAGATGGCTTCACATACGATACCAGCATGGAGTGGTTCTGTCTCTGCACAATATCCATTTCTGCCCGCAGAGCCGCATTATAAAGAGTCGTCGCGATCTGACAGACTCCTCCTCCGATACTGTCCACAGACCGCCCATTTTCATAGGCTCCTGCTGTCTTGTAGCCGTTCTCTAAAGTAAACGGATGCATACATTCGTATCCAGAAAGAACCTCTCCGGGAAGAAGGACATGTCCGTTGATCTTTGCCGTCCCTACTGCAAGGTTGGTAGAACGTGCCGCCCCACTCGTTTTAAAATCCGTAGAAAAGGTTCCCAGCACATCTTTAATAGAAGAAAGATCCTCCGTTTTTATCCGGGGTTCCCTTGCTTCTACTGCTACCTGAAGCTTTAAGCCATCCTCCAGCCCTGTATTGATCGCTTCATTCAGATTCTTTTTTGTATTTTCTGCATCGACTGTTTTCCCGGTTACAGACGGAGTGACGATAAAATTTCCATCTTTTCTGGAGATGGAAGCGTCTGCCGCATCCGGTACGGCATCCGGGCAGTTTTCATGGATAAAGGCCGTAAGCCTTTCCCCATCCATATCCAGCTCCACCAAAAGCTCTACCGGTGATACCGAGAGCTCCTTTGTTTTCATATAACGCTTTATCAGGCTTCCGGCGGGCTTTGCCGCATGGATCCCGTCCTGCACGGCTTCTTTATTCTCCCATGAGATCCCCAGTGCGTCCGCAGACGCCTTTGTCTCAGATCCCTCTATAGAGAGGGTCAACGCCTGATCGAGCTGTTTTTCTACATAATCACTTATTTTTTTTCCGGCTTCCTCCTCCGTCATTCCCTCAAGGCTGATCCCTGCAGCAGAAATTCCGGACGGAAGCTTACTTTCCGCGCGCGTGGACATCGGTGCGATAAGGATCATTCCCGCCGCAACGGCTGCCGCACTGGCGCACCACACAGATCGTTTCATAAATTTCTCCTGATTTAACTATAACACAGATGTAAGAGAGCCAAGGATCATCGGAAGTACCATTGCAAGTACAACGAGTACGATAATAACTGTAGAAAAAATCTTTCTTGTCTTTTTATCATTCATATTAAGCAATTTCTTCACCTCTTTTTTCATTTTTAGCAGCAGGCTTTTCCGCTGCTTTTTGCCGTTGGCTTACTGTCGGCCCTTTCCTGCCGTATATCCGCCTGTCTGCGTTCCGCTTCGGGAATCCTTCCGTAAGCAAAGAGGATCTTGTCGATCATCCTTGATATCTCATTTCCGGACAGGTGGTCAATGGCGACAGTTACGTTTATTCTATGATATTTTATTAAATCCTGCAAGTGCTGTTTTTGCCTTTTCGAGGCCGTTCGCTCTTTTTTGGCCTTATACTGCAGCGGAATATCACAAAATAGTTCTTTTTTTTCGCTCCCGTATTTCTCCTTCAATTTCACATAGAGCTTATGGGCGGACATAGCATCCGAAAGAGCTCTGTGGGAGGTGTCCGGAAGGATCCCGAAATACACACAGGCCTCCGATAGGTTTTTCTTTGCTTCGGCAGGCATAAGCTTCCGGCAAAGCTTTAATGTATCGATGCCGGAATGTTCAAATGTCAGCTTCTGGTTTACTGCCGCCTGAACAAGAAAGCCATAATCAAATATGATCTGATGGCCTAAGATCGGAAGCTCCTCACAGAAGGCGATGGCAGAAGGAAGAACCGTTTCGATACCCGGGGCATTCTGCACCATTTCATCACAGATCCCGGTCAGCTTTACGATCCGTTCCGGTATCTGACGATAGGGGTTGACCAGCGTATGAAAGGTATCCACGACCTCGCCGCCCTTAACCTTTACCATACCGATCTCTATAATCTTCTCCTTTTTTGCCCCGAGGCCGGTTGTTTCCAGATCAATTGCTACATACGAATCCGTCATAGCAAAACTCCTCCTTTCCATCCTCATCTCCTTTTTTCAGCAAAAAGCGGATCGCGCGGGCGTTATAGGAAAGCGGATCCCGGTTTTTATAGTCAAAAAGGAGGAGGCTGCCGTCTTCCATGACCTCAAGGTGAGCCATCTTACTTAACTGCCGGCTGTCACAGCCCTCGTATCCGGAAAGCCAGCGGAAAGCTTTTGCCTCCCGGATAAAGAAATCCCGGATCAGCTCTTTAAACGGTGACGGATCACCGGCAAAGGAGGGACGGCTCTTTATATTCTCCCTCAGATACAGATCCAGCATCAGGCAGTCCCTGTAGGCTGACAATTCTTCTTTTTTCGTTACCCGGCCGCAGATAAACCGGTAAAGGAGCTCATATCTGGCAAGACGGCTGTGGCTGATCTCAGAAAATCCATTCTCCTCATCGTATACGGCCAATGCAAGAAACATGGCAGAGGGAGAAGGAAATTCCTTTTCCAGCTGCCTTATGGTATTGGCGAACTGCCCGCTGTTATAATATATCTCCACCATTGCTTCCATTGCCTTTAGGCGTATCACATCACCATAGGAAAGCCAACGGGTGGACAGTACCTCATACGGAGGCTCCGCACGATATAAAAGACCGTAATCCTCCGTTTTTTCTGACATGAAGGAGCCCTTTAAAACCTTTAAGAAGCCAAGCTGGAGCTGATCCGGCTCCATCCGGAACACGGCATCAAAGGAATGTAAAAAGGACGTCAGGTCTTCATAAGGAAGTCCCGCGATCAGATCCAGATGCTGATGTGTATTTTTATATCCGTGAACTCTGGCCACCGCTGCTGCGAGCTTATCCAGATCCATTTTTCTCCGGATCTCTGTGATCGTATCAGGATTTACAGACTGCACGCCGATCTCTAACTGGATCAGACCCGGACGCATCCGGCCGATCAGCTCCAGCTCCTCCTCGTCAAAAAGATCGGCCGATACTTCAAAATGAAAGTTGGTGATACCATTATCATGCTCCATAATGTACCGCCAGATTCCCAAAGTATGCTCTCTTTTGCAATTAAATGTCCGGTCTACAAATTTCACCTGAGGAACGCGGTGTTCAAGAAAGAACTCCAGCTCTTTCTTTACCAGCTCCAGACTTCGGAAGCGTACCGATTTGTCGATGGAGGACAGGCAGTAGCTACAGGAAAACGGGCAGCCACGGCTGCTTTCGTAGTATACGATCCTGTTTTCAAAGCCCTCCATCTCCTTATAATAGAAGGGGATCTCATCCATCGAGAGAAGACGCTGCGGGGGATTCTCACAGATATTCCCCTCCTCATCCCGGAAGGTAATACCGCAAACTTTGCCTGCATTCTTCAGCTTCCCGTATTCCATATAAGCGCTTACGACCTCTGAAAATGTCAGCTCGCCCTCGCCGCGCATGATGCCGCGAATCTCGGGTCTTTGTTTTAACACCTGTACGGCATCATAAGATACTTCAGGCCCTCCCAGCCATATTTCCGTATCCGGGAGCACCTTATGAAGATCCTCTGTCAGGGCAAGAACATACGAAATGTTCCATATATAACAGGAAAAGCCGACAAAATCCGGCTTTTTCCTGTAAATATTCTGTAATATCTGTTCCATCTGATGATTGATGGTATACTCGCCGATCTCGATCTCAGCCTCCGGCAGCTGCTTTTTGGCAAATGTCATGAGACTGTAGATACCCGGATTCGAGTGAATATATTTGGCGTTGATCGCCGCAAGTAAAAATTTCATACCCGCCTCCGGCATCTATACATAATATTCGATCTTTCTTCCTGTGGGGTTATACTGATAGTAGCGGACGCCTGCCGCATTCAGCATTCTCTTGGATGCTCTTGTTGTGGGTGTATCCGCATATTTATCGCTCTCGTATACGATCGTGCGGATCCCAGCCTGAATGATGGCCTTGGCGCATTCATTGCACGGAAACAGGGTCACATAGAGCTTACTTCCCTCCAGACTTCCGCCCCGGTAATTTAAGATCGCATTCAGCTCGCTATGGGTCACATAGACATATTTGTCGTTATACTCATCGGAATCTCCTTTTCCCCATGGAAATTCATCATCTGAGCAGCCCTTGGGAAATCCATTGTATCCCATTGACAGGATCTTATTATCCTGACTCACGATGCAGGCTCCCACCTGCGTACTGGGATCCTTGGAGCGCATTGCCGACAGCTTGGCAACTCCCATAAAATATTCATCCCATGTAATATATCCTTTTCTCTTATCTGACATATCTGCTTTTTCCTCCTGTATCCGGACATCTGTTTAGACGTTTACAATGTGGTATCCCGCCGCCTTGCACAGTCGGTTCATGATCGCCTGTCCCAGACGGTCTTTTGAAAAGCTCTCGGAAAAAATACAATCTACCTTCTGTTCGTCAAAATCCCGGAGAACGGCAAACAGATTATGGGCCACCGTTTCCTCCTGATTCCTGCTGCCTATTACCTCAAGGAGACCCTCCGGATACAGCATCCGGCTTTCCTCCGTGCAGATGATGCCGACTTTTTTTCCGGCCTCCACAGCCTTTTTTGCCTCCCGGTTGATATACGCTACTACGTTCTCCATTGTCCCTTCTACCAGAACCATATCCGCTTTCGGAGCATAGTGGCGATACTTCATCCCCGGCGCCTTCGGCTTGATATCTGTCCGCATCGGCCCTAAGATTGCCGGGTCGATCTCCACATGCCCCAGTGTTTCTGTAAGCATCTCCATTGTTATGGCTCCGGGCCTTAACAGGGTGGGAACAGGGCCTGACACATCCACGATCGTAGATTCTACGCCGATCCCGACTTCTCCTCCGTCGATGATCATCTCTATTTTACCATTCATATCCTCGATCACATGCTCTGCCTTTGTCGGGCTCGGACGTCCTGAGGTATTGGCGCTCGGCGCTGCGATCGGAACTCCCGCAAGACGGATCAGGCAGTTTGCGATCGGATCCGACGGCATGCGGACTGCCACCGTGTCGAGACCGCCTGTTGTTCCGTAGGGCACAATGTCCTTTTTGGGAAAGATCATCGTGAGAGGCCCCGGCCAATACCTTTCGGCAAGCTTTCTTCCTGCCTCCGGAATTTCCTTTACCAGCGCCGGAAGCTCCTCCATGCAGGAGATATGGGCGATCAATGGGTTATCGGAGGGACGCCCCTTGGCGGCATATATTTTTTTTGCCGCTGCCTCATCAAGGGCATTGGCTCCCAAGCCATAAACCGTCTCCGTGGGGAATGCCACCAGACCTCCGTTTCTCAGGATCTCTCCTGCCTCTGCAAGCTCCTCTTTCTTTATATTCATTTTGTCTGAAATCTTTATTATCTTTGTATCCATTCTGACCGGCTCTTTCCTCAGACACAGCCTTTTCACTGTGCTGATTTCCTTTCATAAACATAATGAGCATCAGAGGATTTTTTCCTTCTGATGCTCATCTTCCTCGATGGTATTCAGTTTATCACAAGGATTTGCACCTTGCAATCCTCATCCCGGCAATTTTCTGTAATACTGACCGGGCGGGATAGTTTTCTTAGCCCTTCTTTACCGGTGCCTTCGCTTTTCTTGCTGTCAGACCGGAATGAAGGATCACGCTTACATGCTTATATAATAAAGCGGTGATAAATGCATTCAGGCTGCACTTTAACAGGTTAAACGGAACAACAGCGAACAATGCAAATGTCGGAAGATTCTTGATGGCCGGGTTGATCGCCGTTCCCATTGCGATAATGCTGTCCATGCTTCCGAACATCAGCTTTGCGTAGGTCGGGATCGTCAGGAAACAGTTTACAAAAATTGCAGCGATGATCGCAGCAACGATAGATGCGCCCATACCGATCAGCGCTGTCTTCTTTGTCTTATGTCTCTGGTAAATAATCGATGCCGGAAGAACAAACGCGCATCCGCCGATAAAGTTTCCGAGGTCTCCCACATACATTGTGGACGTTCCCTTTATCAGGAGCTTTAAAAGGTTCTTCACTAACTCCATAAGGACCGCCGGAACAGGCCCCAGTGCAAAGGCGCCGATCAGGATCGGGGTTTCTGCGAAGTCAAGCTTGTAGAACGGCGGGGCAAACGGAACCGGGATCTGGAAGGTTTCCAGAACCGCTGCCAGTGCGCCAAACATACCGATCAACACTACATTTCTCACATTCAGAACTTTGTTTTGCTGCATAATTACTTCCTCCCTGTAATAGAATAAAAAATCCCCGGACAATACAAATAGTCCGGGGCTGTAAACTAACTCCTGTTTCACGATATCTTCTCTCATCCAGACTATACTGTCGGTTTTGGAATTTCACCAAATCAACTGCTATTGCAGGTCGCGGACTTTTACCGCCGGTGGGGAATCTCACCCCGCCCCGAAGAACGTTATTCATTTTTACAACGCTATTGTAATACCTCTTTCCATAAAAATCAAGCCCAACTTCTGTTTTAACCGAGTCGTTTTAACCGAATCTGTTTTAGCGAGATTAAGTAAGCAGCTGCTTCAATCGCAAATATCCGCCTGACTTCCTGCGGTGTTTCGTTTTTAAGCCTGCGGCTCTTTTTCGGCTGTTTTCAACCTGAATTTGTTGGCCTTCTCATCTTTTTTATCGTAAGAAAGGCTGATGCCGATAATACCAAGCAGGATCACTGCGGTTCCGACTGCCTGCATCGGCTTAAATGTTTCATGGAGCAGAACTACGCCGGAAATAATCGCGATCACGGTGCTGAGGGTACAGGTAGAGGCGTAAACGGCAAACGGAAGGTTGGCCGACGCATAAGTCATAGACAGGAAGGCAATCACACAGGAGGCGATCCCTGTATATAAAACGGCAATTCCAAACTGCGGGCAGATCAATCCGTCAAAATAAGACGGCAGACTTCCGGCTGATGCACTTTTCCCGATGGAGATCAGATTAAACAGCAGCGCTCCCATTCCTGTTGTCACATAAATAATTTCATACGAGGTAAATACAGCTGATGCACGGCGGACCAGCACTCTGTTTATCGCTACTGCAATATTTGTGCCAATAATGAGGCAAAGGCCGATCGCTGTCATTCCCGTAGCTCCCGGCTTCACCAGATTGGCAATGAAAACACCCGCCACACAGACACACACGAACATCAGCTGACGCTTCGTCGGATACTCTTTGTTGATAAGTGCAGAAAATATCAGCATAATGATCGGCAGCATGCTATTATACATGGCGATCTGGGAGGTGGGAGCATACGATGTAGACGTTGTCTCCAGAATCTGACTGATACCGGGATTAAACAGACCGCACAGCAAAAGCAGCCCTATAAACCCTTTCTTATAATTCACCTTCTTAATACCGAAAAGAAGGATCAGGGACATTACAACAAAACCGGTCAGAAAGCGGAACGAAAGGAACTTGAGTGTGTCCTGATCAACGATAGCCATGCCCATTTTTATGAAAAAATAGGCCAGGCCAAAGATCGTCTGTGCCAGAACATTGGCCAACAGCGGGATGTACTTTTTCATCTTCATTTTCTCCTTGTGTGTATGTATAGATCTTTACACAGTATAGCACATTTTACCAGAAAATGAATACAAAAAGCACTATTTTCAGTTATTATTCCGATATTCGAGTATGCCAAGATGGATCGTCCACGCCAGCTTATCCTGATACTCCTTATCCCCAAGGAGGGCTGCCTCCCTCCGGTTGCTCAAAAATCCACATTCTACGATCACGATGGGACATTTTACATGAAGCAGAAGATAATAATTTCCGTTCGGCTTTGCCAGCCTGCGGTTCTTTTCTCCCAGAACATAGTCAAACCGCTTCTGCAAAAGCTCCGCCAGCCTCTTTCCTTTTTCCGAGGATCTGTAATAGAACACCTGTCCTCCGGATACCGATTCCTCGTGATAACTGTTCTGGTGGATGCTGACGACCAGATCTGCATGGCTATCCGCTATGATCTCACAGCGTTTTTTCATATCTGCCATCTTTTTCCTTGTATCCGCGTCACTGTAAAGCCCTGTATCCGTCTCCCGGGTCAGGACTGTCTGTACGTCCGCCTGTTCTAAGTACCACGAAAGCTTTTTGGCGATCTCCAGATTGATATCCTTTTCCAGACTGCCGTTGATCCCGATCTTTCCCGGATCTGCCCCGCCGTGACCTGCATCAATAACGACCACAAACGGCCTGCCAAAAGAAGCAGACTGTTTTCCGGGCAGGCTCTGAGCATCCGGCTGCGTTCCTGTACCGGATCTCCACGGATCAGATATCGTTTTCCCGGCTGTTTTTATTCCGGCTGTCTTCTGAGCGGCGATCTCGGCTGTTGCGACCCGGACACTCCCATACCTTGCTCCGAGAAACACCATCACAAGCAGCACCAGACCACATAGCTCCTCCCACACCAGTTTCCTCACCGGCACTCCTCCGTAAGATCCATAGTTTCTATGAATATATCCCCGAAGGAGCTTAAAAAGAACCGTTCCTGTTAATTTTTACTGCCACTGAATGGAGTCCCATGCTGCCGCATCCTCAAGCCCCAGCTTCCAGCAGGCGACACCGGCCAGATCATACTTTTTGATCAGCTCCATCTTTTTCTCCAGCGATCTCTCCTCCTCCATCCAGACCGTCTTAAAGCCTGCTTCACTGTCAAGCTCTCCGTAATATTGGCCTAACTCCTCCTGCCAGTAAAGAGGAACCTGATTATCTTCGATCCACTTTTTTGCATCGGCGATCCCCAGTGCGGAAGATTTCACGCCATCATTTCCCTCTGTCCATACTCTCGTATAGAAGGGTACGACATCGATGACTTTTTCCTTCGGAACCTCCTTAAGCGTCCCTTCTATTCCGTTCCGAACATAGTTCAGGGAAGCTACCGAGCCGGGTTCACTGCCGTTATAATGTTCATCGTATCCCATGATAATGATATAATCCGCAACGATCCCCTGCTCCTTCCGGTCGTAGAAGCTGTTATATGCGGCCGGAACATAGTTATCCACAGAAAGAACGAGCTTTTCCTTGCGGCAGGACACCGAAAGCTCTCTTATAAACTGGATATAGTGAACTCCGGCCTCCTTTTTCAGGCTCTCAAAATCGATGTTAAGCCCATCGATCCCGTATTCCTTCGCATCTGCGATCAGCTTTTCGATCAGCGTCCTCCGCGCTGTTGTGGAAGAAAGAAGCGTTTCCGTCTGAACGTCACTGCTGAAATTATCAATAAGCGCCCATACCTGAAGCCCGCGCTTATGGGCCTCCTCCACATAGGCCCGGCTTGCCAAAGATTTATAATTTCCTTCATTGTCCGTAAGGGAAAACCATGTCGGTGATACCACATTCACTCCCTTAGTCTTTTCCAGAAACGATCTGAGGGTCTTATTGCCCTCCTGACTTGTCACCTGATGCCAGACAAGAACGATCTTCTCGTCCAGACGGATATTCTCATATACCGGCTCGATAAAGTCACCGGAAAAATTCTGCTCCTGTGCAGCATCCAGACGTTTATTTTCTATATATCCGATGTGTCCGTCCGGTGTCAGCACCTTAGACCAGTTCTCCAGCCTCTCAATGATGGTTACCTGTGTACCGGAAGATACCTCCGACAGGATCGGGCTCTTGATCCCGCCTCTTACACGGAGCTTCCCGTTTTTCTTTGTCTCCGCCACAGCTCTTTTTCCCCAGCTGTTCACGACCACACGCTTTATCTCTCCCTTATCATAAGGCAAAAGCTGGATATCCGTATAGTTAGCGATCAGCCCCAGAGGGAGGTATACACCTTCCTCCCGAAGCAGCAGCATCGGTGCGCCGTTAGAACCTTTTGTCTCGGCATCCGCATAGACGATCTGTTCCGGCAGTGCATAAACTAAAAGCTCCTCTTTGCTGTCCCAGTAGAAGCGTTTGTTCAGATTTTCATTGATCCAGTCTAACGGAAGATAGATCTGCCCGTTCTCATAGATCCCGTGTTCCTCCTGAAGCTCATAATTATAAAGAATTGCAGCCTCATTCCCGCTCACATCGTAAACTTCCTCCGGATCAGCCATTTCTCTCGAGGGTGTGTATTTTTGTATCACCTGTACTCCGACAACCCCCAGCGCTATCATAAGCAGCAGACCGACTGCTGCGATCACAGGTTTTGCTTTCCTCATTTTTTTCTCTCTTTTCTGTCTGTATTTTTCGGATCCTGCCGCCAATAATAGAGGCGCATCCGCACTCATTATAGCATGTTCCGTTACCTCTAGTTGTTAATTTTTTGTTACGATTCCCACCCACCCGTCAGGGGCCGTCCGGCAGAACAGTATCTCCTGAAAATGTTTTCCCAGTGCCGCTACTTTTTCTTATTTTTTTGTCCTGTTACCTCCTCGCTGCTGTGATAGACCTTGTCAAAGCGTATCTCTTTGAGCCCTCCTGTTTCCGCCTGAACATAATCTCCCATATAGAACATATTATCCTCTCGTATCTCAAACAGCTTTTCCCAGTCCGGCGGCCCGGAAATATGTCCGTCCATATAGATCGGGATCCCTTTTTCCGTTAATCTTTTTAATCCGCCCAGATACTGATATTTTGCCAGATCCTTCTCCTCTTTCGTCCCATTATACCTTTTCCTTTTCCTGCCCATACATTCTATCTCCCTTGCCTATATCGGCGTTCCCCAAGGAGAATTCTGTGACACCTTTCCGCCGATATATCATTTTTACCGCATATCATGCCAGAGCCTGAAAAAACGATCCGCACTCTGTCGTAACAGAAAATGCATCCGCTGAAAACGGAATCCGTTTTGCCGAAATACCAAAGCGCCGTTCAAATTCTTTTCTGGTTTCCTCGCTTCCGAAGGAAGCGACAAATTGCCAGCCCTTTTTCTCCGCCCTGTATTTTCCGAAGACGGATTCCCGGATCATCTCCTGCTGCCATTCGCTAAAAGACACGACCATAAATTTCTTCTCGCATCGTTGAAATTCATTTCCTGACATATCATCCAACGGCCCAAAATCGATCAGGATCTCCTCATAATTTTCGTCAAGGATGAGACCCATATCCTTTTCTCCCGCATTTTTATAATAATCTGCCTCCAATATATGGCAGGGTCTGTATTCTTCGACCCTTCCGGTGCAGACCTTCTCGATCCGTTCAAAATCACCGCTGTCATTCCATTCTATAACAGCCGTCTTTTTCCGGCAAAAGCCTGCAAGATAATTGGCATACATGATCGTAAAATGCGTACATCCAACACTTTTTCCTATTCCCGCAATTCCCGTCAGACGGGCTTTCGTCTCAGGAATCTCCGTCTTTTTCTTTCTTTTTTCCATTTTTCAATCCCTCCTGTTCCGATCTCCATAATATTCCCGAAACAAGCATCGGCATCACTGTTTTTTTTGAACGGATCTGTTAGGAAGGGCATATTCAGACAGACATATTCCTTAAACTCCGCAGGCGGGCGGAATTTTTCTTCCGTATGGTTAAATAAAAGTATCGTATTTCCGCGTTCCGTGAAATATCTGGCCCCACGGATCACACTCTCCGTCTCCCATGGTCTGCTCCCGCACACTAAGACATAGACTGCTGCCTCCGGCAAAGGAGCGCCGTCCATCCAGAGACACCCTGTATCCCTGATCACAATCGGAAAGTAATCACACAAAAGCCGGACAGCTTCCCCGTAATACGGCCGCATATACAGCCGTCCGATATGGAAAAGCCCGCTCTTGTCCGCCGTTTTTTTCATACGTTTCGCCAATATTCTGACGGTATCCGTATCCCAGTCCTCCCGGTACAGTGCCTGATATCCGTTCCGGATCATAAAATCGGATATGGCAAGAGCACAGTGGGTCGTTCCGATCCCCCTCGCTGCTCCTGCAAATACAATTGTAAGAGGTTCTATTGCTCCTTCTTCCCCTTCTGCCAGCTCTTTAAGCGCAAGCATGAGCGTTCCTGCATCCCGGTAACGTTCTTCCTTTTTTTCGGCCATGCACCCCGAGAGGATCCGGTTCAAGCTCCGTTCTGCCCTCTGCTCTCCAAATTTAAATTCCCGTTCCGGAATTTTTCCGAAGTACATAAAATAAAGGAGAGCGCCGATCGCATATACGTCCGTCCGGCAGTCCAAAGGCTCTCCCCGGTACTGCTCCGGAGCCGCAAAGCCAATGGTTCCGTAACGGATTCCGAACGCTGCCGCATTCTTTGCATATTGGGCATGGTCAAAATCGATCAATCGAACTGTTCCATTGCAGACCAACAGATTTTTTGGCTGCAGATCAAGATATAAAATGGGATTATCTGCTGTATTCATGAATTGAATGAGACGACAGATCTGAATTCCGATCTCAGCTGCCGTTTTCATTGATAAGCTGCCTAGGCGTTTCACCATGGCATATAAAGATTCGCCTTCAAGATATTCTTCGATAAGATAACTGTTATGAAGATCCTCCTCGACATCATAGACAAGAGGGATCCCGGGATGCCGGAGTGTCTTTAAAAACAGGGCTTCCTTCTTAAAGGATTCATAGTCGGACATTGTTTTCGGAACTACCTTCATTGCACGGTATTCTTCTAACTCTGTATGCCAGACCAGAAAAACCGTTCCGGAACGTCCGACGCCCAGCTTTCTGCACAACCGGTATTTGCCAAACAGAACGTGTTCCTCGATATCTGCACCTCCTTTCGGCAATACAACCTCTGTATTCATTCTAATACATAATTCTCCCTTTTACAACAGGATTCTTCCTTTCCTTAAATTTTTAATAAATTTTTTACATACAAAAGAACCCAGCTTCTGCCGGGTTCCTCCATAGTTTTATTTTCAAGTCGAACGTCCGTGACTGAAAATCCTTAATTCCACTTATTCTGTTCTATCATCTGTCCCGGTATGGATTCCAGAAGCAGCTTTGTATACTCCTCCTTCGGATTTTCATACACCTCCAGACACTTTCCACGCTCGACAATCTCGCCTTGCTTCATGATGATTATGTCATCGCAGAAGTATTTTACCACCTCCAGATTATGGGAGATAAACAGATAGGTGACATTGGTTTTTTCTTTCAGGTCCAGAAGCAGGTTTAAGATCTGAGACTGCACAGACACATCCAATGCTGCTGTTATTTCATCACATACCACGAAATCCGGTTTCAGAGCGAAGCTGCGTGCAATGGCTACGCGCTGCTTTTGTCCTCCGGACAGCTCATGGGGATACCGCATCAGCAGGGATGGCTCTAAGCCGCAGCTGTCCATCATTTCGATGCAGTAATCCCGCATTTCGTTCTTAGGACAGATCTTATGCTTTCGGATTCCCTCTGAAATCAACTGCTCGATATTTTTTCTCGGATCGAGACAGGAGGACGGATCCTGAAAAACGATCTGCATCCGTTTTCTCAGCTGCTCCATCTCTTTGTTTTTTATCTTCCGATGCTGTTCCGTATCCACAAGGCAGATATCTTCATAGTAGATACTTCCCCCATCTACCGGGATCAATCCCATGACCATCTTTGCGGCAGTTGATTTTCCGCATCCGGATTCCCCCACTAAGCCTAAGGTTCTGCCCCTCTGCATTTCAAAGGAAACGTTATTCACCGCATGAACCATATTGTCCTGGCCTTTTTTTCTTCTTTGACGATTGGTAAAGTCTTTTCTTAAATTGTTTACTCGTAATATGGTCTCACTCATTCTGCCATGTCCCCCTCACTACTCTCACATCTCCAGCATGAAACGACATGATCTTCTGAAATAATTTTCTCCTTCGGAATTTTGGTCTTGCAGATCTCTGTGCAGAAATCGCATCTCTTTTGGAATAAGCAGCCTTTTGCTTCTCCGTAATTGGATTCCACAGAGCCTTCGATCGTGTAATATCTGCCATTAAAATTAGAGGGTCTGGATTTGATCAGGCCGAGTGTATAGGGATGAACCGCATTTTCAAAAACATCCTTCATACTGCATTCTTCCATCTTACGTCCTCGGTACATGACCACTACACGGTCGGCACATTCAGCAATAACTCCTAAATCATGAGTGATCAGCAGAACTGAACAGCCCATCACCGAGGTTACCTTCTTCAGAAGCTTCAGGATCTCCATCTGGGTGGTAACATCCAAGGCTGTTGTCGGCTCGTCCGCAATGATCAGATCCGGCTCGCATAACACAGCCATAGCGATCATGATCCGCTGCCTCAAGCCGCCGCTCAGCTCAAATGGGTACTTGAGCATCATAGCCTCCGGATCCGCAATATTCATTAAATGCAGGGTATCGATGATCTTTTTATGATTATCCGCCTTATTTCCGATTTTGTGGATCACCAGAATTTCTTCCAGCTGCTTTCCAATGGTCATAACCGGATTTAATGCGGTCATCGGCTCCTGAAACACCAAGGAGATCTTCGATCCCCGAAGCTTGCAGATCTCCTTTTCTTTCATCTTTGTAAGATCCTTGCCCTTGTAAAGGATCTCTCCCGTCACACAGGATGGGTTTAAAAATCCCATAATTGCCTTTGACGTGACACTTTTTCCGCTGCCGGATTCGCCGATCACTCCAAGGATCTCCCCTTTATTGATGTGATAGCTTAAATCTGTGATGGCATGGAGAGTTCCTGCAAGATCATGGAATGTCACGCTTAAATTTTTTATTTCAATCAATTTTTCCATTTTAATCACCCGCACTTATTTTGCTTTTTGCATCCAATGCATCTCTCAGGCCATCACCAAAAAAGTTCACGGCCAAAACCATCAATACAACCGCAGTTCCGGCCGGGATCCACATCCACCACTGATTTTTCAGCACCGACATACTCTGGGCTGCTACCAGCATATTTCCCCAGCTTGGATCCGGCGGATTGACACCCAGCCCTAAGAAGCTCAAAGTCGCTTCCATTAAGATACCGCTGGCAACCGAAAGAGTAGATGCCACCAGCACGGAGGATGCGATATTCGGCAGCACATGGGAAAATATAATCTCCAGCCAGTTCAGTCCAAGGGCTCTTGCTCCCATGATAAATTCATTTTCCTTGATCACCAGAACCTGACTGCGGACGATCCGGGCGATACCGGGCCACATCAGCATACCGATGATCAGGACAAGGTTCGTCATACTTCCGCCCAATACCGATGCCAGTGCAATGGCAATGACAAAGAACGGGAAACACATGATCACATCCACGATACGCATCACAATTTTATCAAGGATCCCGCCAAAATAGCCGGCAAGAGTTCCTACCGTCACACCGATCGCCAGCTGCAGTGCCATGGAGATAACTCCCACCGCAATAGAAATTCTGCCGCCATATAACAATCTTGTAAAAATATCTCTCCCCAGATCATCGGTTCCTAAAATATGCTCTGCATTCGGACAGCCGCGTATATTAAGCAGATCTGTTTGATTGGGATCCAATTTCGTAAAGAGCGGTGCAAAGACCGACAGGATCACAAACAGGATAATAACGATCAATCCAAGAACCGCCATTTTGTTCTGAAAAAATTTCTTTTTGGCAATTTGACCGGCACTTAAAAGCACTTCTTCATTTTTCCTCTTTTTCACCTTCAAATCACTCCTCACATCGAATTCTTGGATCCGCAGCTGAATATAAAAGATCCGCTGCCAAATTGCAGATAATAACGATCACGGCAATCATCAATGTAATGCCCATGATCATGGGATAATCCTGTTTTAAGATCGCCTGATAGTTCAGCATTCCGATTCCCGGCCACACAAAGATGGTCTCTACGATCAGGGCACCGCTTAAAAGATCCGGAATACGGTTGCACAAAACCGTAATGATCGCCAGCTTTGCATTCTTCATGCCATGACGGATGATCGCCTGTTTTCTCGTCAGCCCTTTTGCCATAGCTGTCTTAATATAATCCTCAGAAACCGTTTCCAGCAGAGAGGCTCTTGTATATCTTACAAGGGATGCCGTCTGGGTCAGGGCAGAGGTTAAGGCCGGCAGTACCAGATGCTTTGCAATATCCTTCGCTCTCGCCATTCCCTCATAATGCTTGCCGATGGTTTCAATTCCCGAAAATGGAAGTAATTTTAAATCATATCCAAGGACTTTTATCATCAGCAGCCCGAAAAAGAAGACCGGAATAGACACACCGATAAATGCTAATAATGTCATGATCCGATCCATGATCGAATTGGGATACAATGCTGATAAAACACCGATTCCAATGGCGATAACTGTACTGATCGCAAAGGAGGTAAGAGCTAATAACAGGGTATTTCCAAATCGATCCGCAATCAGATTCGCCACCGGTGCATTATATTGAATGGAATAGCCAAGGTCAAAGTGCAAAGCTCTAAGAAGCCACTTTCCATATTGTATCGGAAGCGGGTCATAATATCCGATTTCCTGAAGCTTCTGCTCCATAAATGCCGGATCTGTATCAAACTGAACCATCATCAGGAACGGGTTTCCGGGCTGCAGGCGAATAATGGCAAATATGATCATCGTTACTCCCAGCAGCATCAAGACCGCGATCCCCAGACGTTTACAAATATATTTCTTCATCTTTCCCTCATTTAAAGAAATGGAATATATCTGCATATATTCCATTTCCTCCATCATCCTTATTCAGTCATTTCCCAATTTGCAACATTGTAGTAGACATTAAATGTACCCGGATCAAATCCCTTTAAATTCGGATTGGTCATGATCTCTCTGTTCTGCACATATAAGAAGATCATCGGTGCATCTTCGTTGATCTGTTTTGCCACCTTCAGATAATATGCTGCACGCTCATTCTGATCCATGGTGTTCTCTGCTTCGATAATATATTTATCTACATCATCATTCTTATAGGAACCAAAGTTAAAGCTTCCTGATCCCGGCTCATCTGTTGCCGAATCTGAATGCCACCAAAAATACGGATCCGGATCGGAACTAAAGTAGCAGTTTAATGCATACATTTCGAAATTGTGATTGAAAATACAATCATCTGCGATTAAGCTGTCCTCCTCGATGGATACATTAATATCGATTCCAACCTTCTTTAAGCACTCTTTTACATACAATACTGCATTTTCTCTTGTTTTAGAGTCATTGGAGCATCTCAGGGTAAACTGCAGCTTTTCGCCGTCTTTATTTTCTCTGATGCCGTCTCCATCCTCATCCTTCCAACCGGAAGCCTCTAATAATTCAATGGCCTTGTCCGGATTGTAAGCGTAATCATTTAACTCACCAGCTGCCGGTTCAGCCCAGCCGCCCGGAATAAACGGAGCTCCGATCAAGGAACCTCTGCCTTCTACAATATTATCTAAGATACTCTGACGATCGATGGCATAGGTAATCGCCTGACGTAAGTTCTTATCCTGGAAGATCGGCATACGCATATTGAAGGAGATATACTGATACATATCATCTGAGATGGAATGCTTTACAAATCCTTCATTTTCAAGATCCTCTACTTCTGAGTTTTTCAGCTCTTTTACATCTACGATATCAATATTGCCGCTGGATAATTCTGCTGCAATTGCATCTCCATTCACAACTTTTAATACAAATGTTTCAATCTTCGGTGCACCCTCGAAATAATCCTCAAATGCTTTTAATTCTACCGATTCACCGGAATTATACTTTGTAAGCATATATGGGCCGGAGCCGATGGGGTTATTTAATAACTCTGTCTTCGTTCCCCACTCCTCGAATGGAATTTCACCCCAGATATGCTTCGGGATGATACCGCATCTGCCAATTTTATTTAAAAACGGAGCATAGGTTTCTGTTAATCTGATGGTGATCTTATTGCCATCAACGGTAATACCCGACATGTGTTCTGATTTGCCATCGCGGAAATCAGCTGCACCTTCAATGCGGGATACCTTGCTAAAATCGTCCGGTGAAATTGCAATGGACTCTAAGGTGAAAATAACGTCATCGACAGTTAAATCGTCCCCGTCATGCCATTTTACACCATCATGAATGGTAAATTCGATTGTTTTCTGATCGTCGGATACGGAATAGGATTCTGCTAAGGATCCGGTTAAGCTTCCATCCGGTTTCATATCTAATAAAGCGGAATATACCAGATCATTGATCAGGTTATCGCTTCCCATGTAGGAAATGATCGGATTAAAGGTACCTACCGGTGCTGTAGGTGTACCATATATAACCGATGTATCTGCATTTGTGCTTGCATCTGTATTTGCATCTGTGCTTGCATCTGTATTTTTATTTGTATCTGCTTTTGTTTCCGCTGAAACTGCTTTTGTCTCTGTTACGCCCTCATTCTTAGCGCCGACACCGCATCCTGCCAGAACTGCACTTACCGTCATAGCGAGTGCCAGTGTCATACAAATTTTTTTCTTCATAATGCTCCTCTATTTATTACCTTTCTCTTTTGTATAATTCTGCCGGATATTTGCCATCTTTCTCGTAACTTCCATAGATCTTGTCATACGCGATATCAAATCCCAGCTCACACCCTGTTTCCTCTAACCGCTTTGCAACTTCTTCTTTCCGCGATTTTTCCGTCGCAGCGTTGAAGGTGATCAGCACGCCATTCGCCACATCCTTGAAGATATGCAGCGGCATACCGGCCCCCAATTCCCCGTCTGTTGCCTTAGAATTTAATCTGGCTCCAAGACAAAGTAAAGAAACATTCAAATCGTTCTTTACAAATGGACGAGCCACAAGATCGGAACAAATTCCCTGATTTCCGATCATGCCGATATTCTTGGCCATTCCGTGATGATAGGTATATCCCTGCATCACACGCATCATCTGCCAGCAATCTGCAACAAACATAACAACATCTGCTTCTTCCATTTCTTCCAGCGGCCCTACCAGCACGCCGTAGATCTTCTGGTCTACAAAGCACAAGTCGTTCTGTGCTTCTCTGGCAACCGCCAGATCCTCGTACAGATGGAATCGCTCAAACTGCTTGCCGGATTTTACATAGTTTGATACCGGTTTCATACCCAGCATCTCCGGCCCGCCCTGACATCCGAAGCTGTCTGCTTTTCCCTTGGTCATCTGACCGTTCATGGCACGGCCGGTCAGCGCACAGAACGTACACTTCGTCGATATTTCTTCTGCTTCACAATCACGGTATTCTTCTTCTATAAAAAGAAACCGGATACCAACGATATGACGTTTGATCCCTAAGACAGTCCGGAACTTGTCTACAAGCTCTCTCTCCATTTTCGTTTCCCCTTCCAAACGTTTTTTTATCATTTTGCAGACCCAATTATATCATTTACTATACATGGATACCAATTGAAAATCTAAATGATTAGTATATTTATTTATTCATAAAATCTATCTTGGAATTTTTTACAACCGGTTTCTTCCTTTCCTTAAATTTTTAATAAATTTTTTACATACCATTGCAAAACAGGAATATTATATAGTATATTATAGAAGTAAAAATGTATCTTTGCGCCCATTTGCATATAATTCCATTTTTTATTATACAGATAGGAAGTGATTAAATGAAAATAGAGAGAATCAGTGAAAATCAGATACGTTGTACCTTAAGCAATATGGATCTAAGCGTGCGGAACCTTAATCTGAGTGAGCTTGCTTACGGAAGTGAAAAAGCCAGAAATCTGTTCCGTGAAATGATCCAGCGGGCATCAAATGAAGTCGGCTTCGAGGCCGATGACATTCCCCTTATGGTGGAGGCGATCCCTCTCGCCAACGAAAGCGTAATGCTCATTATTACGAAAGTAGAGGATCCGGAGGAGCTCGATACAAGATTTTCTAAATTTTCCCAGAGTGAGGAGGATCTGGAGAGTGCCTATGGGAATTTCCCCACAGAGCTTTTAGACGGTGCAGAAATGCTTAAAAATGCCCTGACTGCTTCGGAAAAGCAGGAAGCTGTTTCGGAAGCCGTTCCGGAGCCGCCAAAGGAGGAGGACGATAAATCCCGTATGTCCAGAATCTTCCGCTTCAGCTCCCTCGATCTGGTATGTGCTGCCGCCAAAGCGGTCGGCTCGGATTTTAAGGGCTACAGTGTGCTTTACAAAAACATCCAGAATGGACAGTATTATCTTGTCTTAAAACGCGGAGATGCCAGCGGGCTGTCCTTCGGAAGGATCTGCAACGCACTTTCCGAATACGGGACACGTCTTGAATATGACACGGTCACAGAGGCTCATTATGAGGAGCATTACGATGTGATCGTCAAAAGGAACGCTTTGTCCTCTTTGGCAAAGCTGTGATCCGGTAAATAATTTCCGAATCAAAAAACGGCATGACCGGAATGGTCATACCGTTTTTTCCAAATCTGAGTAAATCAGAGATCCTTACTGCTCGTTCTTCCGTGCAAAATACTCGTTCAGAACGTTTACAAGCTGTTCGCAGCTGATCCCGTGTACCATGCACGCTTCTTCCAGAGATTCCATCTGAGAAGACGGGCATCCAACACAGTGCATTCCTGCACCCATAAGAATCTGTGCTGTGTCGATATCTAACTGAAGCAGCTCACCGATGAGCATGTCCTTTGTTACCTGCATGAGTGGTTCCTCCTTATAATACGATTGTGCTAACAGGAAAAGTATAATACTTTTCCACCCGCTTGACAAGGAGCATTTTCCGAAAAGAATCCATCTCCTGTAAAAATCAAAGGACTCAAAGACCGCTATTGAGAAAAGAGGAATACAATGAAAGATAAATATTGTCCGTACTGCGATCAGAAAATGACCTCCGGTCTGTACTGCAAAGGATGTAAGCGGATCGTTCTGCACCCCTATTGGCAGGATGTGGATTATTATCTGAATGAGCGGCATCCACAGCAGGAAACCGACTGCCTCTATCATAACAGTGGGCTCGAGCCTCACAAAGACCGGGCTTCATCTGCAGTCGGTGCCTCAAACACAGCACAGGCCTCCGGTACGGCTCATGCCTCACGTACAGCCCAGACCTCCGGCACGGCTCGTACCTCACGTACAGCACAAGCCTCCGGCACGGCTCGTACCTCACCCGCAGTACAGACCTTCGGAACAACCCGTACCTCACGTACAGCACAGACTTCGAATATGACGTTTTCCTCCGGTACAGTCCGGGACGCAGATCGTAACAGCTTCGGACGTGAACACAGGAAATCCCGCAGCGGTGTAGTGATCTTTTTGATCCTCTGGCTTCTTCTGTCTGCCGGCGGAAGTCTGTTTGTTTATGCAAAGCGGGCTGTTCAAAACTCATTTTGTGCGATCCGGGACATATTTTCTGCCGAGGCTCCGAAGGGGTATTACGCTGACGCCGAGGAACAGGTATCTGAAGTATATGGTGACGGAGAGCTTTCCGATGAGCAGGTTATAGAAGCAGGGATAAATTGTAACTGTTACGGACATTATGATGTATATCTGGAGGACATCGACGCTGCCTTAGAACAGGCGCTGGTAGATCGGGACATCCTCGTCTGGGACAGGGATTCCTTCAGTTATAATTTTGCGAACAATGATTCCAGCTGGTACAACACAGATCAGGATTACTCCCTTTCACATGGTGATGAATATATCGGAACCATTACGATCTCCGTTGATACCGCAACGAACCAGCTTCATGGCATCAGTGCAACTGCTACAACAGAAGTATATTTCTATGAGCTGGCTGATGTGATCGAATCGATCATGTACGAATTTGGATATGTAAACACAGAGCAGAGCGGACAGGATATTTATGTGGAGCTTCTGAACAGAAAAGAGGCGATCCGCAATGAAACAGAAGATGAGATCCACGCGCTTACGACCGAATATGGATCGGAGATATTTGTAAGCCGCAGCGAAATGTCAGATTTTGTCTATTATTCTATGGAAATTTACGCCCCGGGATACTATACGGAGCCGGAGTAAAAGATCATTTTCTTGAAATTTCCACTTGAATATTTCTAACGTTTATTATAGAATGTATACAATGATTAATAAAGGAGGTAATTATCATGGCATATGTAATTAACGACACTTGCGTTAGCTGCGGAAGCTGCGCTGGAGAATGTCCGGTAAACGCAATCGCTCAGGGCGATGGCAAATATGAGATCGATGCAGATGCTTGCATCAGCTGCGGCACATGTGCAGGAGTATGTCCTACAGGTGCAATCAGCGAGGGCTAATTCTTACTGAGATACATAAAAGCTGCCGGTATGTAATATACGGCAGCTTTTTTGTTCTATAGAAAAGACCATGTTACATTAGAGTTCGAAAGCTAGGATTCCTGTAGAGCAAAAAGTCCCTGCGGAATTTACTATTACCCAAAAGGCACTAATGTGCCAATGATGCACGCTTTGATTGGAGGTATGCATAATGAATTTAGATGCATTTATGAACCTGATAACAGGACATTTTGACAACAGCGAACAGTTCAAAGCAATGAAGGAAAGCGGAAAAGTATTTCCCTTTGCCGAGCATGTAAATACCGTCTGCAATGACAAGATAATAAATCTTCCCGCAAATTTTGAGGGCAGATTTCTCATAGAAGAAAGCTATTACGAAACAAACGGAAAACGGCACGCATCGCCGCATCTATTTCTCTTTACGGAAACAGACGAGGGTGTCTTACTGACCTCCTACGAAATTCCTGAAGGAGAGGATAAGAATACCTTCTCCTACAGTACAATGCAGCCTGTAGAGTATAGCAGCTTGAAGGTTTCCGAAAAATTCACTCCTGCACTTTACCGCGAAAAAAATGGTGTATGGGAGGGCGGCAGTACAAGTCAATTTTCACCGGTCGTAACCTTCCGGCTGTGGGAAAAATTTTCGGATACAAGTCTTGAAGTATCAGAGAGTATGGAAGTGAACGGAAAGAGAACCTTCGGATATGACGATCCGATCATTTATAAGATGCGGTAGGATTGTGGGAGTGGGTAACACGGAACAATCCGCAGGCATCAAAATCGGGGGCTTTTGCCCCCGATATCATTTATAATACAAGTTCCCGGTAAGTCCGGATTGCTCTTTCCTGCGCTTCCTTCATGATCTCCTCTACGGAATTTCCCTCTATATCCAATCCCTCGGCCGTGTAGCAAACTGTCTTGGGGATCCCATAATATACTTTACAGAGCTTTTCGACATATTCATAGCCGAGATTGAGATCTCCGATCGCACCTCCGGCAGTCGTAACATAATGAAGACTGTCTGCACGGCATAAACCGCCGGGGATTCCCTGTGGGGAAAACGTAAAGGTCAGACCGAGCACGCATATTTGCTCAATATAACACTTCAATCTTGCCGGGAAGGTAAAATCCCAATACGGAGCCGCCACAACGATCCGATCCGCTGCTGCAAACTGCTTTGCATAGTCAAAGAGCGGCCCCTCATAATTTCCAACCCTTGTGAGCCGTTCGCGTCCTGCACTCTCCTTTCCTGTAAAGAGCTTCAGATCCTCGTCCTCAAGGTTCAGTGTTTCGATCTCGTACTCCCCGTTTTTATTGATTTCTTCCAGCAATACCTTTGCAAGTCTTTCCGTTCTGGAGCTATCGCGATTTACGCATGCATCGATGTATAATAGTTTTTTCATACATATCCTCCGTACTTTATTCTTCCTTTTATCGCTATTATCTTATCATACTTAATGGTTTTTATCGATTCTTTTTTAGCCTTCGATTCAGGTGCAGTGGGAAAAACGGAAGCCCGGCCGCTGCCGCCTCTGCCTTTCCTTTCCCCTCCCGCTGATACAGCCGGATCGTTTCATCTAACTGCCTGAAACGTTCTTCATCTCTCTCATCCGATACCCGCATCAGGTAATCGATCTCCTTTAGTACCTTTTCGTTGACCATCCGGCTGATATCCTGACTCAGCTTTTCATTGTTTTCCTCGATCGCCTGTCCGATCATCCGGATCATCAGTGCCCGGAATTGCTCTGCCCGCTCTTTTGCCATGAGGGATGTAACTTCTCTGTCATCCATATTTTCCAGTTTTTTCTCCGTATTTTCTCCGCATTCTTCCTTGTCTACGCATTCCTTTAAAGCTGCCACAATATCCTCCTCCAAAACATTATCCGGGACAACCACTTCCCCATTATTTTCCATGATCCGGCTCATGATCGGCTTAATTGCCTTTAGCTGATACCCCTTTTCCTTCAGCTGCTTTATCTGTCTGAATACTCTGACATGAAGATCCGTATAGTAACGGTGCCCCATCTCATTTCTGGGTATATCTATATTAAGTTCTTCTTCCCAATATCTCAGAACATGAGACTCCACGTCGACCTGCTTTGAGGCATCGGAGATCAGATAATGATTTTCTGACATGGTTGTCCGCTTCCTTTCCCCTGTTAATTTCTTCTGTTAACAGTATATGAGCCATACTCACCGATTATTACAAATAAATCCTGTATACAGAAGGCCACACGGCTATCCGTATACAGGATCTATCTTTTTTACTTATTCTTTTATCCTTCTTTTGCAATATTTACAAATCGGGTCAGCTCCGGCTTCCAGCCTAAATTAACGGTTCCGATGGGGCCGTTTCTCTGCTTGGCGATAATAACCTCAGCCACATTCGGCGTATTCGTGTCTTTATTGTAATAGTCATCACGATAAAGGAACATCACAACGTCAGCATCCTGCTCGATGGCTCCCGACTCTCGAAGGTCGGAAAGCATCGGCCTGTGATCGGTTCGCGTTTCGCAGGCACGGGAAAGCTGGGACAGTGCAACGACCGGCGCATTGAGCTCTCTGGCAAGGGCCTTTAAGGAACGCGAGATCTCCGAGATCTCCTGCTGGCGGTTATCACCGTTTTTTGCGCTTCCTGTCATAAGCTGCAGATAATCGATCATTACAAGATCCAGACCATACTCCAGCTTGATCTTTCTGCACTTGGAGCGCAGCTCCATAACAGAGATACCCGGTGTGTCATCAATAATAAGCTTGGAGTTTCCGATACTGCCGATTCCCTCTACTACGGCATCCCAGTCAGCCTCTGACAGCGTTCCGGTCCTAAGCTTCTGAGAATCCACATTTGACTCCATTGCCAGCATTCGATTGACCAGCTGTTCCTTTGACATTTCCAGACTGAAGATCAGGCAGGTCTTCTGCCTTCGGACACCGATATAATCCGCAATATTTAAAACAAACGCTGTCTTTCCCATAGACGGACGGGCCGCGATCAAGATCAGATCCGAAGGCTGCAATCCGGATGTCCTGTAATCCAGATCGATAAAGCCCGTTGCAATTCCGGTAACCGTAGACTTAGAGCGGGTCGCCTGCTCGATCTTATCGAGAACATTCAATGCGACCTGCCGGATCGGAACAAAATCACCGCCTGTTCTGCTCTGGAGAAGATTGAAAATACTTTTTTCTGTATCTCCAAGGATCGTATCCAAGCTCTCCTTTCCCGCATAACAGGAATTGGCGATCTCCTCGTTTATTTTTATCAGGCGTCTCATGACCGCCTTTTCATGTACGATCGTCGAGTAAGAGCGGACATT
>Ga0129312_1000250_pt1 | contig 53111 bp, 48 predicted proteins | sample O827metagenome_FD_94434 | JGI IMG/M metagenome (GOLD analysis project Ga0129312, IMG submission 94434) | Orangutan group fecal microbial communities from Wisconsin, USA - O827 metagenome | ecosystem: Host-associated > Mammals > Digestive system > Large intestine > Fecal | place: USA: Wisconsin... | reverse complement strand
GAAAGTATCTCTGATGGCAGAATTAACTGTGCCAATGCTAATAGTCCTTGATTGTTCATGGTGCAAAGATATAAATTTTCTGTAGAATCAAAGAATATTCCCCCTAGGTTTATCGGGTGAGCCCTAATTATCTACTGAGCCATGACTTTGTGTTTGCCGATATGCACGCAGACAACTCGCTGCGCCACTGGCAAAGACAAACAGAAACGATATAATCATCATGGTCGATAGGAAGCTACAGGCAGAAGAAAAAAGAAATCGGATTCCCAAAGATTGGAATCCGATGGTGGGCGCTGAGGGATTCGAACCCCCGACCCTCTGCTTGTAAGGCAGATGCTCTAAACCAGCTGAGCTAAGCGCCCTTAAAAAATACACAGAGGTTTCACACCTTCCGTGATTGTTATCTATCGTTGTTGTAATTGATTCCAAAGATTGGAACCCCAATGTGGGCGCTGAGGGATTCGAACCCCCGACCCTCTGCTTGTAAGGCAGATGCTCTAAACCAGCTGAGCTAAGCGCCCTTAAAAATCCCGGAGGGTGAAAACCTCCGGGATTGAAGTCTATCGTTGGTTGAAATTATTTGATTTCAACAGTAGCACGACGGTTGTAAGATACAGGTGAGAGAGTATTTACACCACCAGCACTAACAACTTCGATGTTGTCGCGGCTTACGCCCATGTTAACGAGAGCGTTAGCAACGGTCTGAGCACGTTTCTCTGAAAGGTTCTTGTTGAATGCAGCGCTACCAGTCTTGCTATCAGCGTAACCAGTTACTACGATCTTAGCGTTGTTAGCCTTTGCTGCTTCAGCAACAGCCTTAACATTCTGGAGATCCTTCTTAGAAGCAACCTTAGCCTTACCAATGTTGAAGAATACTGATACAGGAGCTGAAACCACCTTAGTAACTGCTGATACAGGAGCTACAGACTGCTGCTTCTGCTCTGCGAGCATATCCTTCAGACGGTTGTTCTCTGACTGAGCGTCAGCAAGCTGAGCGTTCAGAGCATCGATTTGACCCTGTGAGAGAGCCTTGATAGCCTCTACGTCTGGAGTCTTGTTGAAGGTTGCCTTACCAAGGTTGTAGGTCAAACCAACTTCAACGTTCAGAGTACGATCGTGGTTAGCTACGAGACCCTTGAATGAACGAGCGTCGTAAGGTTTAGCACCGGGGAGTGAACCCTCGAAACCATCGTAGTCTGAAGTACCGAGCATGTAGTTAACGTCGAGGTTAACAGCCCACTTGTTGTTGATCTTGAATTCGTTCAGGATACCGATACCTGCTACAGGAGCATAGCAGTTAGCGCTCATGTTACGGTTAACACCTACGCTTGCGTAAGGAATGAAGTCCCAAACACGACTCTCGTTGTAACCCAACAGCATGTTGCTGAGGTTGAACATTACCTGCTCGCTGAGAGTCCAGTATTTGTTAGCATTGGTCTTCTTGTTCTCAGAAACGACTGTACGACCCCAAGCACCGTTGAACTTAGTGCGGAGACCGAGACCAGGAGTGAACCACTTACCAACAGCTACAGAGAAGCCAAGGTTGTTGCGGAAACCCTTGAGAGGGCTCTTTGAGAAATTGTTACCTACTTCCTGGTTACCCCAGAATGCAGTACCAGCAACGTTAGCCTGTACGAACCAGTTGCTCCAGAATGAATTAGTAGAAACGCTGAACTTTTCAGTAGGATCAGCATTCTGTGCCATTGAGGCAGCAGAAACACCGGCAAAAGCCAGTACCATTAATAACTTTTTCATACCTATTTAATTAAATATACGTTATATACTTCTATGAATTGTTGTGCAAAATTAAACATTTATTTTGAATCCACAAACTTTTTTATTAGTATTTTGAGTTTTTTGTTGCAAAAATTGATATTTTTTTAGTCTTTCCCCCATTTCCGCCTTACATTATTATATATTAGCCCAAAAGTTGCTCTATATCGCGCTGGGGGAGAATGCACAGTATGGCTTTGCCATCAGGGGTATAATTGACATTGGAACAGGCGAACAATTGATTGACAACTGCCTCCATTTCCTCATTGCTCAACACCTGTCCTTGCGGTATGGCAGCATGGCGCGCCATGCTCAGCGCGAGGGCGGCATGGATGGCATCGGTCTGAGTGGCACCTTTTTCTATAGCATCACTTACCATGTCGCATAGCAATTGCACGCTGTCGAGACCTTCAAGACCGGCGGGAATGGCATTGATGGCATAGGAATACTGTCCCAGGTCGGAGAGTTCAAAACCTATAGCTTCCAGTTCGGGCAGTATCTTTTGGAGCATGACAGCATCGGAGGGTGAGAAACGTGCCACTTCGGGAAAGAGCACGCGCTGGCTTGATGCCTGATGGGTGCGCAACTGTTCCATATATTGCTCATAACGAATTCGCACGTCAGCACGATACTGGTCGATTATCATCAGTCCCGATTTGACAGCTGTCATGATAAATCTGCCTTTGTACTGATAGTGCATCGGCGACTTGTCTTCGATGACAGCACGACTTCCCTGCCCTTCAAGTTCCTGTGTCCCATGTGTAATCTTGTTGGAAGTGATCAGTTCTTCGGCATCATCCTGCGATGTTGGGAAAAGTTCTGGAGCAACAGGTTTCTGTGTAGGCAGATTGTCATAGAGTTGTTCCCATCCTTCCATTCTTGTCGGTTTGGCTGTTTGCTGACGGAATGGATTATAATCAGGATTAAAGTTCAGAGTGGGTGGAGCCACCTGTTCATCGGGATTGAATACCGGGATATCAGGGCGTCCTTCGGTGTCAAAGTCTATCTGTGTGAGTTCGCAGAACTTGCCGATAGCATCCTTTACCGCAGCGGTAAGAATCTGCCAAATGGCTTGTTCGTTATCAAACTTGATTTCTGTCTTTGTCGGATGGATATTCACATCTATGTCGGAGGGGTTAACTTCGAAATAGATAAAATAGGGTACCTGCATGCCTATAGGCACTAAGCGTTCGTAAGCCTGCATGACTGCCTTATGGAAATAAGGATGCTTCATGAAGCGGCCATTGACAAAAAAGTAGTTGTGGGCACCTTTTTTGCGCGCAGACTCAGGTTTCCCCACATAGCCCGAAACTTTGCAGATGGCAGTTTCTACCTCCAAGGGCAACACATCCTGACTATAGCGTTTGCCAAAGACATCGCTGATACGCTGGCGTACAGAGCCTGCACGAAGGTTCATCAGCTCTTGTCCGTTACTATGGAGTGTGAAGTTGATATCAGGATATACCAATACTATACGCTCAAAAGCGGTGAGGATATTGCTAAGTTCGGTAGCGTTGGTCTTCAAAAACTTGCGGCGGGCAGGCACATTATAGAAAAGATTGTCAACCTTGAAATTGCTTCCCACTGGGCAGCTGACCGACTCCTGTCCTTCTACTTTTGAACCGTAGATGGTAAGACAAGTACCCAGTTCGTCGGCTGCAGTACGAGTACGCAGTTCTACCTGAGAAACGGCAGCAATCGATGGGAGTGCCTCGCCACGAAATCCCATGGTGGTTAGCGCAAAGAGGTCATCGGCCTTGCGAATCTTAGAAGTGGCATGACGCTCAAAAGCGAGACGTGCATCGGTTTCAGACATGCCTTTACCATCATCGACAACCTGTATCGACGTGCGACCGGCATCAACCACCAGTACATTAATGGTGTGTGCACCGGCATCTACAGCATTTTCTACAAGTTCCTTGATGACCGATGCCGGACGCTGAATAACCTCTCCGGCTGCAATCTGGTTGGCCACAGAATCTGGCAACAACTGTATTACATCACTCATTTCGGTCCTCCTTCCGCCTTCTTTACCGAAGCAGGTGCTGTGCGACGCACTTGCTCTTTCAACTCCTGTCCTTCTTTCTTTCTGCGCCAGTTGAAGATGTCGTCGCGGTTGAGTGGACGGATATAATCAAACCAAGCATAGCCTGGCAAGAAATATTTCGAGGGTGGTATCTGCGTCATGGGATAGAGCACTCCTGTTGGTTTCTCCATCCATATCTTCTTCATCTTGCGCTTTTCAAGGAACATACGCAGTTTGGGTGTCTCGGTATAGTTGAGTCCTATAAGGGTGCTGTCGGAATCATCCATCGGATAATAAACGATCAGCACATTACCCGTAGCATTGGTTTCATACACTTCACCCTTGTTGAAGAGTGCCATCATCTCTTTCGACGACACTTGGTTGAAGTGTACCGAATCGGCAAGTTGTTCTACAGAGAATGCCTGTCCCAGCACATGTACATGGTCGATGGTAGAGTCTTTCATATAGGCACGTATCTCCTCACCAAAGAGTTGTTGGCCGTTGTTCCATACGATAGGGTCATGATACATCGTCATACATGAATCTTGGGAATTATACACCAACGAGTCACATACCGCCTGCACATCGACACGATAGGCGCGCACCTTATTGTAGGCATGGATTTTACGATAGACCGAGTCGGTATTAATATTGAACGTAAACACCTTGAAGGTGTCGGCATGCATATAAAGAGAATCGCGCTGCGAATAATCGATGGCAACAGCACGCTTGGTGGTCATGGCATAGCCCGTCTCTTCATTGTATTCACAATAGTCGCCAGTCATCTTGTTTTTATTGACGGAATCAACATAGACCACATTATTATAGGCATGACTGAGTCCGTTCTTACTGTCGTAATAAACGCTATCGCCCACCAACGAGCGGCCTTTATCTTTCATGACCGAACGACCAAACAGTTCTGACATCTCGGTCTTGGTATTGTAGTAGCCGTCCTCACTATAGATATGACTACTGCCCGATGTTATATTCGACGGTCCCACGATATGTGCACGTGAGAGACGGGTATCGTAGAAGAGAGAATCGGTTGTCAGATAGAACTTCTTGTTGCGCAGGCGTACATCATAATAAAACATCGCCATCTTCGAGTCGGTATGGTACTCGCCCCAATCGCTGGTCAGCGTAGAACCATTATCCACGAGTTTTCCACCTTCGAAGAAGTTGCCGAAACTATACATGCGGTCATAATCCAAACTATCGGTATAGAGTGTTGTCTTGCGATGTTTCAGCACCACATTATATCGCGCTTGTGCAATCTGCTCGTTACCATCATAGTAAGCATAGTCGCTGGTAAGGCTCAGCGTGTCGCCCTGCACCATGCGCACATGACCGAAAGCTTCGAAAGAGTTGGTCTGCTGGAAGAAATTGGCACTGTCGCAATAAAGATTAGCGCCAACATGACGGAAATGAACATGTCCCGTAAGGACCTGGGCATCACCATTCTGATACTGGTTATAACGCAGTTCGTCGGCATGTACCAGATAAACGCGCTTGTCGTGAGCCGTTTTATGATTTTTTGCTGTACGTTTACGCACAGGCTGCATAGCACCTATCAGGCCAATACCCAACAGGCAAAGCATAAAGATGGCAACAGCACGGAGTTTCATCGTATCCAACCCTGATATTCGAAATCACAATCCCGATAACGGTCATTGATACGGACGTAGGTGTTTTTGATCTTTTCCACCACCCACTGATGAATCTTCTCTTGGCGCAATTTCTCCAGCACAACATTCTTCATCACCTGAAAATCTTCGGTAATGGTGGCTTTATGACCTTCGCTGCGATTCTTCAGTTTGACGATGGCACATACTGTACGACCGTTTTTCATCATCTGGAACGGTTTGGTAACTTCCCCGATCTTCAATCCATCGATGGCACGAGCCACTTCAGCAGGAAGATCTTGCAGTTGGAAACGTGAAGTACGTGTGCCCATGTCATCGTGGAACATCACACCTTTGTTGTTACGGGTATCTTTATCGTCAGAGAGCACAGAGGCAGCCTGATCAAAGGTAAACTTCGCATCAGCGATATCGGTACGCAGAGAATCGAGTTGGCTCAACGACTTCTCAATAGCCTCGTTACTAACAACAGGGCGACGGAGAATATGGCGAACATTGGCTTTCTCACCACGTTTCTCTATCAACTGGATAATATGGAATCCAAATTCAGACTCCACAATCTTCGAGACTTTCTTTGGATCAGTCAGGTTGAAAGCCACAGCAGCAAAGGCTGGATCGAGTTCCATACGCGACATGAATCCCAGTTCACCACCACGACGTGCACTTCCTGGATCTTCAGAATAGAGACGTGCCAGCGTTTGGAACGAAGCATCGCCACGGTTGATACGGTCAGTATAGTCGCGGAGTTCACCTTTCACACGGTTGATCTCTTCCTGTGACACACGAGGAGTTTGTGTGATAATCTGCACTTCCACCTCGGTGGGAACAAAAGGAATACTGTCTGTTGGCAGATCCTTGAAGTAGCGGCGCACTTCTGCAGGGGTCACGGCAATATCCTTGACCAGTTGCTGCTTCATTTCCTCTACCATTTGGTTTTCACGATAAGAGTCACGCAGTTCGTTGCGAATCTGTGTCATCGTCTTCTTGTGATACTCTTCCAACTTCTCACGAGATCCGACAACAGAAATCATATAGTCTATCTGGCGGTCAACACCTGCACTAATCTGTGCATCGGTCACCTCGATACTGTCGATGGCAGCCTGATGCAAGAACAGTTTCTGTACAGCTATCTGTTCGGGAATGGCACAGTCAGGATTGCCTGTCCAATGCACTCCCTGCTGCAGGGCCTGCATGCGCATGGCTTCGACATCTGACTTCAGGATAGCCTCATCGCCCACAACCCAGATGACTTCATCTACTGTGCTTTGCGCATTGATACTGTCTTTGTCAGTTTTTGCCTGCATGGCTGTACTTGCCAATGCCAGCATAGCAAATAATATACTGCGAATGCTCATATTCTGTGATGTTTGTTTATTGTTTTTAATACATCTTTATTTATTGTAACCGGATATTTTTCCTTCAAATCTGATATCCAGTGTTTCTCCATTTCAGTACACAAATCGGCTACCACCTGTTCTTCTACTTCAACATAGCTTTTAGGCTTGAAACCTTTCCTACGATACTTCTTCTTGTTTTTCTTGAAATACCGAGCCATGGCAGTCTTGTCGGTAGCTGCCTGTCGGGCAAGCGATTTCTCTGACAACACGCAGAGCAGTAATCCTTCATAGATGTCGTCAGAAACGGTGGGTAACGATGCAGTCGCCATTGGCGAAATGGGGCTATTGCCCATATTCGATTCCCGTTCTGCTGATGGCAGACTCGTTTGAATCGGTGATGACGAGATGCCACGCACCATAGACAGCCTTTTCTGTTCTGCTGCCTGCCATTGTTGCAGTTCTGCAAACTTATCGGCAGTTCGTCTGTCGTTAAGCAACAGGATATGATAGCCATCGGCAGTTAGGAATGGGCGGCTATAGGTTCCTGGTTGAAGTGTGAAGGCATTGTCTTCCATCTCCTTAAGCAACTGGTTGCGACCATACCATCCCATCAGTCCGCCATTTGCAGCAGAGGTTTTATCCTGTGATACTTGTCGAGCCAACACAGCGAAATCAGCACCTTGTCGCAAAGCATTATAGATGGAGTCTGCCCGTTTGATGGCTTGTTGTAATTCATAACGTTGTCCACGCTGGCGCACCTTCAGATAGATATGCGACAAGCAGACCACTTCGTTATTCATCCCATTGCCGCAGCTTTGGGCTATCCGCCTAAGGTCTTCTCCGGTCAAATTACCAGAGGCATTAGCTGTTGTCGATGCAGGCAGACTGTTAGTCGCGCAAGCGGCAAGCATGCTTTTAAACATCGACGTTGTGTCAAGGCGCGACTCTCTGGCAGCCTTTACTCTCAACTTATAGTTGATATAAGACTCCAGAAAGTCATCGACCTTACACGGCGCACCAACACGGGCGCCACATATTTTACTGTATGCTTGTACAAACTCCGAACGCTTCACGGCAGTTTCACCCACCATCAGAAGCGTAGGGTCATCCTGTGCCCGCACCATCATGGTGCTTGGCAGCAACATGAGTGCAAGCAACAGTCTTTGTATCATATTAATCGTTGGGGCGTGAATAGTTTGGAGCCTCACTTGTAATGGTGATATCGTGTGGATGGCTCTCGTTCACACCAGCATTGGTGATGCGAGTGAACTTAGCGTCATGCAATTTCTCGATAGTTGGAGCACCGCAATATCCCATACCAGAACGCAGTCCACCTACCATCTGATAGATAACTTCCTGTACGGTTCCCTTATAAGGAACACGTCCGGCAATTCCCTCTGGTACAAGTTTCTTGGTATCTTTGGTATCTGCCTGGAAGTAGCGGTCCTTAGATCCGTGTTCCATGGCTTCGAGTGAACCCATACCACGATAGCTCTTAAACTTACGACCATTATAGATAATAGTGTCACCGGGGCTTTCTTCTGTACCTGCTACCAACGAACCAATCATCACGCAAGAACCACCGGCTGCCAATGCCTTAACGATATCGCCCGAATAGCGGAGACCACCGTCAGCAATCAAAGGTACACCTGTGCCCTGCAAGGCCTGGTAAACATCATATACTGCGCTCAACTGGGGTACGCCGACACCTGCGACAACACGTGTGGTACAGATGGAACCCGGACCAATACCGACCTTAACTGCATCCGCACCATTCTCCACCAACATTTTGGCGGCAGCTCCGGTAGCGATATTACCTACTACGATGTCAATATTGGGGAACGAAGCCTTAGCCTCGCGCAGTTTCTCGATAACGCTCTTAGAATGTCCATGGGCAGTATCAATCACAATGGCGTCAACACCGGCATTGACAAGTGCCTGCATACGGTCGAGGGTATCAACGGTAACACCTACACCTGCTGCTACACGCAGACGACCTTTATCGTCTTTGCAAGCCATGGGTTTATCCTTTGCCTTGGTAATATCCTTATAAGTAATGAGGCCTACCAAGTGGTTGTCTTTATCAACAACGGGGAGTTTCTCAATCTTATTTTCCTGCAGGATTTGTGCAGCAGCAATCAAGTCGGTCTGCTGGTGAGTTGTCACCAGATTCTCTTTCGACATCACCTCGTCGATAGTACGATCCAAGCGACGCTCAAAGCGCAGGTCACGATTGGTCACGATACCTACGAGATAATTGTTTTCATCTACAACAGGAATACCACCGATATGATATTCAGCCATCAAGGCCAAGGCATCCTGCACCGTAGATCCACGACGGATGGTAACAGGATCATAGATCATACCGTTCTCAGCACGCTTGACGATAGCCACCTCGCGAGCTTGGTTTTCTATCGACATGTTTTTGTGGATAACACCGATACCGCCTTCACGTGCAATGGCAATCGCCATCTGACTTTCGGTCACGGTATCCATAGCTGCTGTCACGAAAGGAACATTCAGCTGGATGTTACGCGAGAACTTGGTTTTCAACTCTACCGTCTTAGGCAACACTTCCGAATAAGCGGGAATCAGGAGGACGTCGTCAAATGTAAGGCCGTCCATCACAATTTTGTCTGCAATAAATGATGACATAAATAACTCCTTAAAATTTTATTGCGTGCAAAATTACTCATTTTTTCCGATACCTACAAGCGTTTCACCGATTATTAATACGATTTAACGCAGTATAGTATCAATCGTTGAAATGAGTAAGTATCAGCGCACTCGTACAACAACCTGGCCGTTTTTGTTTGTGGCAACGGCAATCTTCACACGTCCTTGCTGATAGTTGACTTTATCGGTTGTGGTATAACCGTAAGTCTGCAAGTCGCAACGTACCGCATCGAGGTCATCGTTGGCAGTAATGACAAATGCCGTATAGTTTTTCTTAGAACGCGTGAAAACCACATTTGAGTGATAATCGCCAATGGTCAGGGTGGCCTGTGGCGACTTCATCTGGTTCATCTTACCAATCGAATAATCATAGGATGCCAAGAGAGTCTTGGCCGACACTAAGGTGCGGTTCTTGGTCAGGAAGAATACCAATCCCACCAGATCGGTATGTTTCAGCGGTTCTGCCAATCCGTTTGTCAAGACGCGTGGCTTGGCTTCGTATTCACGGTCTTCCATTTCCTGATAGGCCATCGCATAAGCCTTTGCGTCGTCTATGGTAATACCGATAGTATATGACTGTCCCACTCCCGAACTCTCATAATGGAGTGTGGTGGTTCCCAGTCTGCTGATGATGGTATAGGCCTCGCCTCCCCGATCCACATATCCTTGTCCATATACTTTGGCAAGTTGTTGTTTGAGATGCAGGAAGCGTCCTTGCACATCCTTTTTGGTAGGATAGACAGCAACTCCCTCCACATCAACGGCAAATACCCGTTCGGTATCTTCTGAAGTATAAAGTGTTACGCGAGCTTTTGCGCCATACACGTCTCCTTCATAGACATAAGTCTTTGCCGTTTGTTTTCCCTCGGCTTTACGTTCCGTAAATCCTTGTTCCAACAGTTGTTTTTCAAAGCGTTCAGCCTTGATTCCCAATGGTATTCCGAGGAAAGCGTTGCGGTTGTTGGAATTATCGGCAAAGGTTGTCACATCGGCAAGTGCCTGTTGGGCATCGTCGTCAATACCGTCTTTTCCCACTTTAGCTTTCCGCTCTGTACGCGCTTTTTTCTTAAACATTTTCTTTAAGAACTGCGCATCAGCAGGCTGCGCCATCAGCAATAGTGCAGCCAGAGCCATAAGATATGTCGTTGTCCTTTTCATAACCATTGGCAGTATTAATTGGCCATTTCGCTAATAAACTTGATGCGCACCAGTCTGATTTCATCTTCCGAGCACTCAGAACCCAATTCGTCAATAGCCGCATCGAGCGAGTCTGTATCGCTTTCAGCAAAATAGTCATAAATATCGTCAATATGGTCTTCGTCCATCACCTCATCGAGGAAATAGTCGATATTCAGTCGTGTACCACTATATACGATAGCCTCCACCTCGTCGAGCAGTTCGCTAAATTCCAAGCCTTGTGCGTTGGCAATATCGTCAAGCGCCACTTGTCTGTCGATGGCCTGAATGATTTTCACCTTCAGCATCGACTTCTTAGCAACGGTACGCACGCGCAGGTCAGCCTGTCGTGTGATGTCGTTCTCTTTGCAGTATTTGGCGATCAGATCTACGAACTCCTTTGCATAAGGCTGTTTCACCTTTCCTTCTCCTACACCTTGTATGTTTTTGAGTTCTTCCAACGTGATAGGATAATCGGTAGCCATCTGTTCGATGCTTACATCCTGGAATATCACATAAGGTGGACGCTCCATTTTCTTGGCAACCTTTTTGCGCAAGTCCTTCAGCATGATGCTGAGCGTAGGATCGAGCGCAGTCATAGTTCCATCGTGTTCCGAAGCGTTCTCGTAGTCTTCGTCAAAGTCTTTATCCTCTACAATCATAAATGATTCTGGTTTCTTTAAGAATTTCTTTCCGGCAGCTGTTATTTTCAGCAAGCCATAGTTTTCCACATCTTTTTTTATGAATCCTGCTATCAGAGCCTGCCTGATAACGGGATTCCACAATTTCTCATCCATATCCTCGCCCGCACCAAACAGTTCGTTGTTTTGATGCTTATGCGCCAATATCTCCTCTGTTTCCTTTCCGGTAATAAAGTCGATGACATAGTCAGAACGGAAGTTTTCCTTGATGGTAATCACCGTATTGAGCAGGATTACCAGCTGTTCCTGTGCCTCTATCTTGGTTTTCGGATGCAGACAGTTGTCACAGTTCTGACAGTTGTCCTTGGGATATATTTCACCGAAATAATGGAGTAGCATCTTGCGTCGGCACACAGAAGTCTCGGCATAGGCTGCTGTTTCCTGCAACAGTTGTCTGCCAATATCCTGTTCTGCCACGGGTTTGCCTTCCATAAACTTATCCAGCTTCTGCAAGTCTTTTTTCGAATAGAAAGCGATGCAGATGCCTTCTCCTCCGTCTCGACCTGCGCGTCCTGTTTCCTGATAGTACCCTTCCAACGACTTAGGGATGTCGTAATGGATGACAAAGCGGACATCTGGCTTATCGATACCCATTCCGAAGGCTATCGTAGCCACGATAACATCTATTTTCTCCATCAAGAAGTCATCCTGCGTCTGCGAGCGCAAAGCCGATTCAAGTCCGGCATGATAAGCCTGTGCCTTGATATCGTTGGCGCGTAGGATTTCCGCCAATTCTTCTACTTTCTTGCGCGAGAGGCAATAGATGATGCCGCTTTTACCTGGATGTTGTTTAATGAACTTAATGATGTCCTTATCCACATCCTTGGTTTTGTTTCTTACCTCATAATAGAGGTTCGGGCGGTTGAACGAGCTTTTGAATTCTGTAGCATCGCTCATGCCGAGATTCTTCTTGATATCGGTACGCACTTTGTCTGTTGCCGTAGCGGTAAGTGCGATGATGGGTGCTTCACCAATCTGGTTGATGATAGGTCGTATGCGACGGTATTCGGGTCGGAAGTCGTGACCCCATTCGGAGATACAGTGGGCTTCGTCTATTGCATAGAAAGAAATCTTTGTCTTTTTGAGAAAGTTGACATTATCCTCTTTGGTCAACGATTCCGGTGCCACATAGAGCAGTTTAGTTTTTCCGGAACGAATGTCGGCCTTCACCTGGTCTATCGCTGCTTTGTTGAGCGATGAGTTGAGATAATGTGCGGTACCCTCTTCACTCATCATACTGATGGCATCCACTTGATTTTTCATCAGAGCTATCAATGGTGAGATGACAATAGCTGTTCCTTCCATCAGCAGGGAAGGCAATTGGTAGCAAAGGGATTTGCCACCTCCTGTAGGCATCAGCACAAAGGTATCGTTGCCATCCAGTAGATTTTGGATGATGCGCTCTTGGTCACCTTTAAATTGGCTGAAGCCAAAAAACTGTTTGAGTGCTTGGGTAAGATTAACTTTCATTGCAATAGGCTTAATTACTGTAAATGCGATTTATCGAGTTGCTGTTGTGCATACTCTGCAGTCACTTCAAAGGATTTGGCGCGTTTGGAAGGCACTTCAAACATGGCGTCCATCATAATAGACTCCACGATAGAGCGTAGTCCACGTGCACCGAGTTTGTACTCCATCGCCTTATCGACGATGAGTTTGAGGGCTTCCGGAGCAAATGTCAGTTTGATGCCGTCCATATCAAACAGTTTCTCATACTGCTTGATGATGGAGTTTTTGGGTTCCACCAATATTTTCTCCAGCGCGTCGCGATCGAGCGGATTGAGATAAGTCAGCACCGGCAGACGTCCGATGATTTCCGGAATCAATCCGAACGATTTCAAGTCTTGGGGCAGAATATACTTCATCAGGTCTCCCTTGTCTATCTTGCGTACATTCTGTACCGAGTTGTAACCCACGACATGGGTATTGAGTCGTTGCGCAATCTTGCGTTCAATGCCGTCGAAGGCTCCTCCACATATAAAGAGGATATTGCGAGTATCCACATGGATGTATTCCTGGTCAGGATGTTTGCGTCCGCCCTGTGGTGGCACGTTAACCATTGTTCCCTCCAACAGTTTGAGCAGTCCCTGTTGCACACCTTCGCCACTCACATCGCGTGTGATGCTGGGGTTGTCGCTCTTTCTGGCAATTTTATCTATTTCGTCGATAAAGACAATACCACGCTGGGCAGCCTCCACGTTATAGTCAGCCACTTGCAGCAGGCGTGAGAGGATACTCTCTACATCCTCGCCCACATAGCCGGCTTCGGTAAATACGGTAGCATCGACGATGGTAAAGGGGACGTCAAGCAGTTTGGCGATGGTGCGTGCCAGCAAGGTCTTACCGGTTCCGGTAGATCCCACCATGATGATGTTGCTTTTCTCGATTTCGACTCCGTTCTCATCTACAGGCTGTTGCAGTCGTTTGTAGTGGTTATATACTGCTACGGAGAGGAAGCGCTTGGCCTCATCCTGACCTATAATATATTCATCGAGATACTTTTTTATCTCTTTGGGTTTAGGAACTTTCTTGAGTTCCGGAACGGCTTGTTTCTTTTTCGCGTCCTTATCGAATCCGTTAGCCTGCAACACCTGATAGGCCTGAGTCACGCAGTCGCTACAGATACATCCATGGAGACCTGTTATCAACAGAGGGACTTCACGTTCGGTGCGTCCGCAGAAATTACATTGTTTCTTCATGCCTTTCTGACCAGTATTTCATCTATCATACCATACTCTTTGGCCTCTTCTGCTGTCATCCAGTAGTTACGGTCAGAATCGTTCCACACTTTATCAAATGGTGTGTGTGAATGGTTGGAGATGATGGTATAGAGTTCTTTCTTGAATTTTATGATTTCTCTGGCCTCGATTTCAATATCCGATGCCTGTCCCTGTACTCCACCCAGTGGCTGATGAATCATCACACGGCTATGGGGAAGTGCCGAGCGTTTGCCTTCTGCTCCAGCCACGAGCAACACGGCTGCCATTGATGCTGCCATACCTGTGCAGATGGTGGCTACGTCGGAAGTAATAAACTGCATGGTGTCGTAGATGCCGAGGCCTGCTGTTACGCTTCCGCCTGGTGAGTTGAGGTAGATACTGATATCCTTGCCGCTATCTACTGAGTCGAGATAGAGCAGCTGTGCCTGTAATGTATTGGCAGTATAGTCGTCAATCTGTGTACCGAGGAAGATGATGCGATCCATCATCAGTCGTGAGAACACGTCCATCTGGGTAACGTTCAGTTGACGTTCTTCCAAGATATAGGGGTTCAGATACTGTGCCTGTGCGCTCACTACTTCGTCGAGTACTAGACCATTAATACCTAAATGCTTAGTAGCATATTTTCTAAAATCGTTGTTCATCATTCTTTGGTTTTGAAACAAAAAAGCGAGGTTACCAACCCTTTTTGCGTATATTATAAATACAAAATTACGAAAAAAGTTGGTAACCTCGCAATATTCATGAGGTTTTTTTCTTAAAAATGCTTATTTCTCTTGCAGCATCTTCTGAAAGTCTTCCATTGAAATCTCTTTCTCGTTGAGTTTCACAACATTCTTCAGAGCGTCGATGAGCTTCAGGTCAACAGCACGATCTACGAGTCCATCTATGTTTTCACGCTTTTTCAGCATCTCTGTAGCGTAGTTGTCGAGATATTCCTCTGGAATGTTTGCCATTCCGTATTGTGCGAACTGTGCGCGAGCGGCCTCCTTGGCTACATTCTTGATGTCTGCATCGTCAACCTTGATGTTCTGAGCGGCAACGAGCTGCTCTTTGATAAGGTGCCATTCGAGTTCGTTGATGCTGGCCTCGAAGTTTTTCTCTACAAACTCCTCGCCCTTGTCCTTGTTGTTATTGAACATCACGCGCTTGAGCAGAGCCTCTGGGAATTCGAGTTTACCAACCTTCTTCTCCATGTGCTTGCGTACGTCGAGCAGGAACTTATAGTCTGAATCAGACTTGAACTGCTCGCTAATCTGCTCGCTAATCTTCTGACGGAATTCCTTCTCGTCTTTCACATTACCCTCGCCGAAAACCTGATCGAAGAGTGTCTGATTAACCTCTGCCTTTGTGAAGCGTGAGATTTCAGTTACCTGATAGGTAAAGTCTCCTGTGTGCTGAGCAACTTCCTCTTTCTTGATTTTGAGGAGTGAAGAAACCTCTGCGTCGTTTTCAGGATAGGCCTGACGGGGATTCCAAGTGATGATGTCACCCAGTTTAGCACCATCGAAAAGCTTCTTCTGGTCTTCTACCTTGATGTACTGAGGCATGAGAGAAACGTCGGCAATGGTAATTCCATTTTCCTTAACGTTTCCGTTCTCGTCGAGTTCGCGCAGGTCGCCCTTGAGCAAATCGCGCTGTTCTGCGTCATACTGCTCTGCCTTCTCATAGTTACCAGAACGTTGCTGATACATTTCCACCTGCTGGTCAATCAGTTTGTCGTCAACGGTGATGTTGTAGTAGTCAACTTTATCCTTGCCAGAGAGGGCTGCCTTGAATTCGGGAGCTACGGCGATATCGAACATGAACTCCAATGGCTCATCACTTTCGAAGTTGAGTTCCTTCTGTTTGTCGCTGTTGAGGGGCTCGCCGAGCATCTGTATTTTGTTTTCGCGAACATACTTGTAGAGTTCCTCACCTAACATTTTGTTTACCACATCAACCTTAACGGCAGTACCATACTGACGTTTGATCATACCCATAGGAGTCTGACCAGGGCGGAATCCGGGTACATTAGCGCGTTTGCGATAATCTTTCAGAGTCTTCTCGACTTCTGCTTGATAGTCTTCTTTCTCCAGTACGATGGTCATCAAACCATTGATTTTGTCAGGAGCTTCAAATGAAATATTCATCTCTTCTTATACCTTATTTAATTATTATATGCAGTTTTGAGCGTGCAAAGTTACGAATAAGTGAGCAGAATACAAAGGAAAATCGAATTTTTCTTTGGATTATCGAGCGAAAGTAACTAAGAGGCGTAAGCCTCAGAGGTACGAATAAGTGAGCAGAATACAAAGGAAAATCGAATTTTTCTTTGGATTATCGAACTGACGAGCGAAGTTTCTCCCACTATCTTCCCATCATCCTCCCATAGTTTTCCGCAAATAATGGAACTTACTTGGGACTTACTTGGGATCTCCCCATAAAGCAACAAACCGACATCCCGAAGGCATCCCGAAGGCATCCCGAAGGCATCCCGAAGGGGATACGTGAGTTTTATTGATCAAATACCCACCGAACACCTGTCAAACATCGGTCGTTGGAAAGAAAGTGGAGAATGTTGTTCTAAGATTTTGCCAAACCTCAGGCATGAAGGGCTTCATCTATTCTCTTCGTCTTCCTCCATTTCCTTTCGGCGTTTGGCTTCTGCCATCTCTTGGAAGTTCTTCTTTTTCAGTTCGAAGTTGGTACCCAGATATTTCTCTTTCACCACAGGATTGACCGCCAATTCTTCAGGACTACCTTGGAAAAGGATGCGGCCTTCGAAGAGCAGATAGGCACGGTCGGTAATGTTAAGAGTTTCGTGCACATTATGGTCGGTTATCAGAATACCAATGTTGCGATATTTCAGTTGCCAAACTATCTGCTGAATATCCTCCACGGCAATAGGGTCAACGCCGGCAAACGGTTCGTCGAGCATGATGAATTTAGGTTCAATAGCCAAGCAACGGGCAATCTCCGTACGGCGTCGTTCACCACCAGAAAGCTGGTCACCCTTATTCTTTCTCACCTTTCCAAGGCGAAACTCCTTGATCAGGCTTTCAAGTTTTTCGAGCTGATAGTCACGTGGTTTGCCCGTCATTTCCAATACCGAGAGAATATTGTCCTCTACCGACATCTTGCGAAACACAGATGCCTCCTGTGCCAAATAGCCGATACCGGCACGGGCACGCTTATAGACAGGATAGTCTGTCACCTCCTCGTCGCCGAGATAGATGTGTCCACCATTGGGAACAACCAATCCGGTTGTCATATAGAACGATGTGGTTTTGCCGGCTCCGTTAGGACCCAACAGTCCTACAATTTCACCTTGTTTCACATTGAAACTCACATCGCTCACCACGGTGCGCTTACCATATTGTTTGACCAGACCCTCGGTGCGCAACACCAACTGTTCCGGCTTATTGTTCGTAATTTCGTCCATTGCCATGTATCTTTTCGTATGCAAAGGTAGTGTAAACTGCGTGAATTTCAAAGAAAAACTTGTTTTTTCTCTCAGTTTACACTACCTTTGCATTCAATTAAGCATATTATCCTATGAAACTATTACACAACTGGCTGACACATTTCGGCCAATTCATCATATTGATGGGGCGCACTTTTTCGCGTCCAGAGCGGATGCGTATGTTCTTCAAGGAATATACGAAAGAGATGGCGCAACTGGGCATCAACTCCATCGGCATCGTACTGCTGATATCTTTCTTCATCGGAGCTGTCATCTGTATTCAGATGAAACTCAACATCCAGAGTCCATGGATGCCCCGATGGGTCAGCGGCTACACCACTCGTGAGATTATGTTGCTGGAGTTCTCATCAAGTATCATGTGTCTGATACTGGCGGGAAAAGTCGGGTCAAACATCGCATCGGAAATTGGCACGATGCGCGTCACCCAACAGATTGATGCACTCGACATCATGGGTGTAAACTCAGCATGCTACCTCATCCTGCCCAAGATTCTCGGCATGGTGACCATCATGCCGCTATTGGTCATCTTCTCATCAGCAATGGGCATCATAGGTGCTTACGGTACAGCATACATAGCCCACATACTTCCACCAGACGACCTCACCCTGGGACTGCAACACGATTTCCAACCATGGTTCGTATGGATGAGCATCATCAAGAGTTTGTTCTTCGCCTTCATCATATCGGCAGTACCCTCCTATTTCGGCTACAACGTAGAAGGCGGTTCGGTCAATGTGGGTAAAGCCTCAACAGACGCTGTCGTGTCATCGAGCGTACTCATCCTATGTTCCGATGTGTTCCTCACCCAACTGCTCTCATGAGCCTAACCACAATATTTCCAACATTCCAATACACTTGCAACAATGATTGAGGTAAAAGACCTATATAAGAGTTTCGACGATAAAGAGGTACTGAAAGGTATCAACACCATATTTGAAGATGGAAAAACCAATCTGATTATCGGTCAGAGCGGTAGCGGAAAAACGGTATTGATGAAAAATCTGGTAGGACTGCTTGAACCTACGAGTGGACAAGTGCTCTACGATGGAAGAGACTTCGTACAGATGTCGAAACAGGAAAAGGTGATGATGCGCCGAGAAATGGGCATGATTTTTCAAAGTGCTGCACTATTCGACTCACTCACAGTACTGGAAAACGTGATGTTTCCACTCGACATGTTCTCGCCCATGACGCTTCGCGAACGCACACAACGAGCACGCGAATGTCTCGACCGTGTCAATCTGATTGGTGCTGAGAAAAAATATCCCGGTGAAATCTCAGGAGGTATGCAGAAGCGAGTTGCCATCGCACGCGCTATCGCACTCAACCCACGCTACCTCTTCTGCGACGAACCAAACTCTGGTCTCGACCCTAAGACATCATTGGTCATCGACGACCTACTCCACTCCATCACCCATGAATTTGGCATTACCACCATCATCAATACACACGACATGAACTCCGTGACAACCATCGGCGAAAACATACTTTTCATCTACGAAGGTCACAAAGAATGGCAGGGAGTTTCGGCAGACATCATGCAATCTACCAATAAGCGACTGACCGACTTCATCTTTGCCAGCGATCTGCTCAAAGAGATGCGATCACTCGTCAACGAACATCGGGCTAAACAGTAACCATCTGCCCTACTGTTTCACACAGCATCTACAGCATGCCCCCCATAAAGCACATCCACCTTATTATATATAAGGAAAACATAAAAAAATTCATTTCCAATACTATTCATAACCAAAACTTAAAATGATGAAAAAAACACTATTGACACTCGTGGCAGCAAGCGCACTCACAGCTACGGCACAAAATCCCATCAAGGTCAATCAAGTGGGCTATTATGTCAATGAATCCAAAGTTGCCGTTGTTGAACCAACGGGAAAAAGCAGCAACTTTATTCTGAAAGACCACAACGGACGCAAAGTGTGGAGCGGAAAAGCCGTACGAACACTCAAATCCCCCTTCAACAACAAAGTGCGACAGGTTGTAGATTTCTCTACCGTAACAAAACCAGGCACCTACACCCTGACTGCAGGTAAGAACAAACAAACCATCAACATCGCCGAACATCCATACAACGAGGCGCTGAAGGCTGCCATCAAGGCCTTCTATCTACAGCGCACAGGAACGGACATCGAAGCTAAATACGCTGGAGCTTTTGCCCGAAAAGCAGCTCATCCCGACACTCGAGTTCTCATACACCCATCGGCAGCATCACCCAAGCGCCCTGCCGGAACGGTCATTTCCTCGCCAAAAGGTTGGTATGATGCTGGCGACTACAATAAATATATCGTCAACTCTGGATTCACCATCGGCCTGATGTTACAAGCTTACCAGTTAAACAAAGAACATTTCGAACAGATCGATACGCAAATTCCAGAATCAAACAACAACGTGCCCGACCTCTTGGACGAAATCATGTACAATCTGGAATGGATGCTGACCATGCAGGATCCCGACGACGGAGGTGTCTATCACAAACTGACCACTCCCAATTTCGAAGCATTCGTCATGCCTGTGGATTGCAAACAAGACCGCTATGTGGTGCAAAAGAGCACGCAGGCAGCGCTCGACTTTGCTGCTACAATGGCACTCGCAGCACGTATCTACAAGGATTATCCACAATATCAACCATTCTGCAAGATAGCTGCCAACGCTGCACAACGTGCATACGCATGGGCTGTGAGATTCCCCAAAAACTACTATACACAGCAAGACAACAACAGCAAGTATGACCCTGACGTCAACACAGGAACATACGATGACAACGATGCAGACGATGAATTCTTCTGGGCAGCTACAGAAATGTATCTCACAACAGGAGAACAAGGATACCTTGAACAGGCTCGAGCCTTCGCTCCCAAACAGTTCACCCTGCCCACATGGGGCAACGTTGCCGGACTGGGCATCTTCCAATGGCTCAATCAGGAACTGCTACAAACTAAAGAGGCTGGAAAACTCAAGACTTGCTGCATGAAGAAATCACTCAAGACATTCTGTGACGAAGATATCAAGGCGCTCGCCACATCACCCTTCTACTCTATCTTCGGCAACAACGCATCCGATTTTATTTGGGGAAGCAACTCTGAAAAATGTGCAGGACGAGGTATTGCACAGATGTACCAATACGCCCTTACCAAAGACAATACCTACCGCAAAGCTGCCATCACCACTATCGACCACATCTTCGGACGCAATGCCACGGGCTATTGCTATCTGACAGGCTTTGGCACACAGCGCGTCATGCATCCTCACCAGCGTATTTCGGCAGCCGACGGCATTGAAGAACCACTACCGGGATTTCTCGCAGGAGGTGCTAATAGTGGTCAACAGGATGCAAAGAATGTGCCTGCTTACCCATCGTCATCACCCGATGAATCATACCAAGATCACGAAGGCAGTTACGCTTCCAATGAAATTGCCATCAACTGGAATGCTTATCTCGTTGCCCTACTTGGTTTTTTGAAATAAGACAAACAGCTTCTATCATACAAGCGCACACCCAAGAATAATAGGTGTGCGCTTATATTTTTTTCAAATCGTAAGATTGGGAATATGCTGAAAAACGGCAAACCGATTTTCTATCGGTCAAACAAGATAGAATCAAACGTTCTTTTTCTCCTGACGTTCCTCTTCTATATCCTTACGCGACTTTGACTTAACCACCAGCCAAACACCGCTGAACACCAGCACCACAGCCAAAACATGAGTTAGCTTCATCGTACTAATACCCATGATGAGTGAAGCCGCAACAGCCACAATAGGTTGCACATAGTTATAGACCGACACCACCGTGGGACGTAACGTGCGCTGACCTATCATGGTCAGAATATAACAGAAGAATGTGCCACACACCACAACGTAACCCACTTCTATCCAGGTCAGCAACGGAATAGGCTGGCTGATTACCCCATAGACATGATAAGAACTAAGCGGGAGAAGCATCAGCGTAGCCCATGAGAACATATACTTGTTGACCGTAAACACATTATAACGCTTGATGAGCGGATTGAATAACGATAAATAAAGGGCAAACGAGAACTGCGCAAACAAGCAAAGCAAATCGCCACGTATATCTCCAACACGTGCGTCAGCATGAGCTGCCGAACTCAGAATAAGAATCAAAGCACCGCTGCATCCCATCAACACTCCTAACGCCTTCTTGCCGGTAATGGGTTCACGCAGGATAAGTGCCGCCAATATCATGGCAAAGATAGGCATCGACGTGGTGACGATGCTCGCATTAATAGGTGAGGTGATGCTCAGTCCGATAGTAAAACAACATTGATTGAATAGCAAACCCGTTAGAGCTGCACCGATAAACATCAGACGGTCACGCCATGGCACCTGCTCTTTCGGAGCAAACAACGAAGCAATCCAAAACAGCAGACATGCTCCTGCCACACGAAAGCTAACCATCGTAATACCATCAAATCCATGGAGCATTGCATCTTTGCCTACTGGCGACATCAATCCCCAACCCGCACAAGCTCCAAACATGGCAAGATGGGCTATTAAGGCTTTACTTGTTTTCATGCGGCAAAAGTACTATAATCTGCCGGAATAATGAAACAGAAAGGATAAAATTAGAATCTGAATGGATAAAATTACCTAAAAACAATACTTTTTTCCACAAACATCGAGTGCGAATTTGGAAATTTTCACGAATTACACTATCTTTGCAACAGATAGCCACCCAACAAACCACATAGGTTTGAAAGCATGAAATAACGTTTCTATAAACATTAACTTAGTGGCAGACATAATAGTGACAGACATAAAACTTAAGACTATGCAGAAGTATGCAGACTATATCAAAACGATAGAGATCGATGCTCTTTGGAGTGGCAAGAAACACATTGTCTGGGACCTCGATCCGAAAGTCAATGTCCTCAGCGGCATCAACGGCGTGGGCAAATCCACCATTCTCAACAAGGTGGTAAGAAGCGTTGGGGTAAACGGCGATATTGTCAACCATCTATTGAAAGGCGTACATCTGACTACCGCACCCGAAGATGCCACACATATCCGCTTTGACTTGATTCGTTCACTCGATAGCAACCTCTCGCAGACATTCTCCGAGAGTGAGGGATTCATACACCAAGCCTTGTCAGTACTGGCTGGCGTAGGTGGCGGTTCACTACTCGATCTGCAACTCTACCAGCTTCAACGCAAATATCTCGACTATCAGGTGAACATCGGCAACCGTATCATCGAAGCCCTGCAACGGGGCGATGCCCACATGGCTCAGCAGTTGTCAGAACCTAAAAAGCGTTTCCAAGACATGGTCGATGAACTCTTTGCCGAAACAGGTAAGAAGATGGTACGCAAAGAGAATGAGATTCGTTTCACACAGATTGGCGAGACGCTACTGCCTTACCAGTTGTCGAGCGGTGAGAAGCAGATGCTTGTCATCCTACTCACCGTACTTGTAGAGGATCATCAGCCCTATGTGCTCTTCATGGACGAACCAGAAGTGTCGCTACACATCGAATGGCAGAAACGCCTCATCGAGCTCATCGTAGAGCTTAACCCGAATGTTCAGATCATACTCACCACCCACTCACCTGCCGTCATCATGAGCGGATGGTTGGATAAGGTGACAGAGGTCAGCGATATTACGGTATGAGCAGCAGACTGACAGATCATATCAACAGCCAGTATTTCGAAGCCGCCAACAGGCTGACATCGAAACAAGCACGTAGGCGCATTGTGGCTTACGTGGAGAGTTACGATGATATTTATTTCTGGCGGACGGTGCTCGGTCGCTATGAAAATGAGCAACGCTACTTTGAAGTGATGTTACCCTCACACCGCAAACTGGAACGTGGGAAGAAGTCGGTGCTGATGAATTTTGTAGAAGGACATGTGGGTGAAGACATGATAGCTTGCGTTGATGCTGACTACGACTACCTTATGCAAGGCAGCACTCCTCAGTCGAAAAAGATATTGGAAAGCCCATACGTGTTCCACACCTATGCTTATGCTATAGAGAATATGCAGTGTTATGCGCCATCGCTTCATGAAGTTTGTGTGGCAGTAACCCTCAACGACCATCGTATTTTCGATTTCGAAGATTATTTCCAACAGTACAGCCAAGCCATCTTTCCACTCTTCGTTTGGTCGGTATGGGCTTATCGCACCGGCAACCACAACCGTTTCTCGCTTACCGATTTTTCAAGAGTTACTGACCCTGGAGGCTTCAGCGTAGGACATCCACAAACCTCTATCGACCATCTGCGCCGTAAGGTTACTTCGCGCGTTCACCTCTTACAGAATCAATTCCCAGGCAATAAGGCTCAATACCTTCAGACCAAAGAAGACATCAAGGCATTGGGAATCACTCCCGACACTACTTATCTCTATATTCAAGGCCATTCGCTCTTCGACAATGTGGTGGTGCCCATACTCACTAAAGTGTGCAATCGACTGCGGCAGGAGCGACAGGATGAGATCATGCGCACTTCCTGTCACCATACCCAACGTAAAAACGAGATGTCCTGCTACGAACACTCGTTGCAGGACATCCGTCAGATGTTAAAGAAGAATACGGGGTGTCAGGTTTCACAACCATTTCTTCGGTTGCTTGCCGATCTGTCGGCTTATCTCGATGCGTCATCTGCTACAACCGACGATAGCGACTCCCCGAATCCCAATATAATGCAATCCTGATATTCAGGAGCACACTTTCTTTGCTCAAGAGAGCACGTAGGTTTCCAAGAATTTGATAGTTCCCTCACTACGCACCTCATTGGCGGTGGCAGGTACCAATACAGTTTCTCCTTCGCGAAACGGCATACTCTCGCTATCAACAGTCAGCGTACCCTCACCCTTCATGCCTATCAAGATGACAAACGAGTCGAGTTCGCTGTAATCAATGGTCATGGGTTCGTCCAAATCATAGACAGCAGTATTGAAATAAGGACACTCTACCAACAGTTCCCCCTCGTTTTTGCGTGCCTCATAGCGTGTACGATAGTCGGGAAGCACCGTATAATCAATACTCTCCGAAGCCTCTTGGGTGTGTAGCTGGCGGTAGTTTCCGTCTTTATCCTTTCGCTTAAAATCATAAATACGATAAGTCACATCGCTGGTCTGCTGTATTTCAGCCAGGAAACATCCGGCGCCAATGGCATGGATGCGTCCCGCAGGAATAAAGAAGCAGTCGCCTTCCTTGACAGGATATTGCGCCAATGCATCACAGATTGTATCATTAGCCACCATCTCTTTATACTGTTCTGGTGTGATTTGCATCTTCAGTCCATTATAGAGTTTGGCCTCTGGTGCAGAATCCATCACAAACCACATTTCGGTTTTACCGCGACTCTTGCCTTGGCGATGGGCTATTTCATCGGTGGGATGCACTTGGATAGAGAGGTCCTGTCGTGCATCGATAAACTTGATGAGTAATGGAAATTCGGTACCGAAGCGCTCATAGTTGGCCTTTCCCACGAGTTTCTCCTTCATATCATTCACCAATTGATTGAGCGAACGTCCGTCACCCACGGCTATGGTTTCATTATCCTTCACTCCTGAAATCTCCCAGCTCTCGCCAACGTTATCCATTTTTGCGTCGAGATGCTTGAAGGGAATGATGCGGTCGCCACCCCAGAGTGTCTGTTTGAGCAGCGGTTGAAATTTGAATGCTTTCATTTTTTCTCTCGTTAATATAAGTTCTTTAGGGTATTTATTCTGCAGTATTCAATTGTCGGTCCAGAAGCCACGAGTGAAGAGCACCATAACCGACATGATTTCCAGACGTCCTACAAGCATGAGAAACGAACAGATCCATTTGATGCCATCAGGCAGTCCTGCCCACGACATCACAGGACCGATTTCTGTTCCGAGAGTTGGTCCGACATTACTCATACAACTCAGCGCTATCGTAATGGCATTGGTATTATCAATGCCGGCAGCAACCATAATAGTAGCGGAAATAAGACACATCACCACATAGAGTGCAAAAAAAGCCAATAGCGTCGCCACCTTTGAAGAAGGCACATTCTGTCCGTTGACCTTGATGGGCAGTACGGCACTGGGATGAAGTATCTGCCGAAACTCATTCTGCATGGCTTTGAGTACCATCGAACCGCGGATACATTTGAATCCGCCACTGGTACTTCCGGCACAAGCTCCAAGAAACATACATATTCCGAGTATCACCCAAGTGATATGGGGCCACGCTCCAGCATCATCGTTGAAGAGTCCTGTGGTGGTGATAAACGACACCACTTGGAACAAGGCACATCGGAAAGCGCGTTCTGTGCCATAACCATTATTATAGATCAGTATGGCCATGATAACGATAGCTGAGAAAGACACTGCAAAGAGATAGAGTCTGAACTCCGAGTTTTGCACCAGTTGTCGCAGTTGCCGTTTAAAAATTACTATATATAATAAGGTAAAGTTGATTCCCGATAGAAATTGGAACAAGAGTGACACATATTCTACGGCAGCACTATGATAGTGTTCCACACTGTCGTTATGGGGTGAAAATCCTCCCGTTGCAGTAGTTGACATTGAATAGTTCACACTGTCAAACCATTCCATCCCTGCCGCATAATACGAAAGGATACAAGCTACAGTAAGCACAAGGTAGATGCTGCAAATCCATTTGGCATTGGTGCTCAACCGTGGGTGCATCTTGGTGCGCACAGGGCCAGTAGCCTCAGCGGCAAACACCTTGACGCTTCCGCCCACCAACGAGGGTAGAATGGCAATGGTGAAGAATACGATACCCAGTCCACCAATCCATTGTGACAGAGATCTCCAGAAGAGTAATGCGTGGGGCAGTCGCTCCACGTCGTCGAGGATGGTGGCTCCCGTAGTGGTAAATCCAGACATGGTTTCAAAGTAGGCATCTGTCACGCTGTTGATGTATCCTCCGATGATATAGGGCAACATTCCAAACAAGCTATAGAGTAGCCACGATAGTGTGACTACGAGATAAGCAGTTCGCCGGCTCATGTCGTTGGTTGCGTTACGTCCCAAGTATTTGAATATGAAGCCGCAACATCCAGTGAAGAGAGACGAGATGAGAAATGCCATGATGTCATCCTCTTGGTAGCATCCCGCCATGAGGGCACATCCGCCCATCAGCAGTCCAAGCATGATGAGCAGCGATCCCAGAATCTTGTATAATAACTTCGCCTCTACCATATTGTCGATGGTTTGAAGTATTTTTCGAGGTTTTTCAGGTTGTGCTCATGACAGAACATCATGACAGAATCGCCCGGTTCTATCTGTGTGAATCCATTGACAAGGATTCCTTGATTGTTGCGCACCAGTCCACCGATCGTTACACCAATCGGCAGTCCGAGGTCCTTCACTGGCTTTTTGGTAATCTTCGATCCTTCGGCAGCCACAAACTCAGCCACGTCAGAATCGACCATCATCAGCGATCTCACATTGCTGACGTCAGCGTCGAGCATCATCTGATAGATATGGCTGGCAGCAATGGTTTTCTTATTGATAATGGTACCGATGTCCAGACTCTCTGCCATCTCCACATAGTCGAGATTTTCCACCATGGCGATGGTTTTCCTCACGCCCAACCGTTTGGCGGTAAGACAGGCAAGGATATTTGTTTCTGCATTGCCGGTCAGTGCGACAAACGCCTGTGTGTTCTGTATTCCCTCTTCCTGAAGCAGTCCGAGGTCGCGTCCGTCACCGTGAATCACCATGGCATCGGTGTCCAACAGCAGTTCGTTGAGTCGTTCACAGCGTTGTTCGTTCTTCTCTATAATTTTCAGATTCATGTATTCAGGCAGTGTCAGTCCCACGCGCACAGCGGTTTTGCTGCCTCCCATGATAATCACGTTCTTCACATCGGCATAGTGTTCCTTTCCGGTGAATTTTCTCACATAGGGTATGTATTCACTGGTGGTCATGAAATAACAGAGGTCTCCTGTGCGGAGTTCATCATTACCACCGGGGATGAGTGTCTCTCCGTTGCGTTTCACAGCCACTACGTGGTATGGTTCTGTAGGTCCACATAGTTCGCGCAGTGGTTGGTTGAGTATCTCGCAGGTCTCTCGCAGTTTAATGCCGAGCATGACGAGTGCCCCGTTGTGCACATCCCATCGTTGTCTGACCCACGACATTTTGAGTCCGTTGGTAATATCTATGGCTGCCAGAACTTCTGGATAGATCAGCGAGTTGATGCCCATCTTCTCGAAGAAGGGTTTAAGGTTTGGAGCGAGATATTCATAGTTGTCGATGCGTGCCACGGTTTTCTTCGCTCCCAGCGCATGTGCAATGATACAAGCATTCATATTCTGACTCTCGTCGGGAGTGACTCCCACAAAGAGGTCGGCTTTATCTACATTAGCTTCGCGCAGTATTTTGATACTTGTGGGAGATCCCACAACGGTCATGATATCAAACTTGCTATCGAGGTCAGCCAGTCGTTCGGCATTGGCATCGATAAGCACGCAATCCTGATGGTCGCGTGAAAGCAGTTTTGCCAGGTGCACACCTACGGCACCTGCTCCGACTATTACAATCTTCATGATATAATGGCTTTGCGGATGCCCTCGGCATCCAGTCCTACAAGGTGATCGAGTTGTGCAACAGTTCCATGTTCCACAAAATGGTCGGAGGGCAATCCCAGTCTGATCACTTCGGGATGGTAGTGATGATCTGCCATCCATTCTACTACGGCAGAACCGAGTCCTCCGTCTTTCACTCCATCTTCTACGGTGACGATGCGGTCGAAGTGTTCTGCCACTTCGGCAAGGATATTCTCGTCGATGGGTTTGAGGAATCGCATATCGTAGTGTGCCACATCAAGGTCTTCGATGGCTTTTGTCACATGATTACCAATCGGTCCGATGGAGAGCACTGCAGTATGGTGTCCGTCTTTAAGTTTACGTCCTGTGCCCACTGCGATTTCCTCAAGTGGACAACGCCAGTTGTGCAATACTCCTCCGCCACGTGGATAGCGGATGACAAACGGCCCTTTGTCGGGCAGTTGTGCGGTGTACATCAGCCGGCGCAGTTCATGTTCGTCCATGGGCGATGCGATAGTAAGATGTGGAATGGGTCTGAGTGCTGCCAAGTCGAAGGCTCCATGGTGTGTTGGTCCGTCTTCGCCCACCAGTCCTGCCCGGTCGAAACAGAACACTACATGCAGTTTGAGCAGTGCCACATCGTGTATTATATTATCGAAAGCACGTTGTGCAAAGGCGCTGTAGATATTGCAGAAAGGGATGAGCCCGTCTTTCGCCATTCCACCTGAGAAGGTCACAGCGTGTCCTTCGGCTATTCCCACATCAAAAGTGCGGTCTGGCATGGCTTGCATCATGATATTCATGGAGCATCCTGTGGGCATGGCAGGAGTCACTCCCACTATCTTCGGGTTCTGCTCTGCCAGTTCCAACAGCGTATGTCCGAACACATCTTGATAGCGTTGTGGTTTGTCGGGTGACTGGTCAACGAGTCTTTCTCCTGTGGCAGGATCGAATTTTCCAGGTGCGTGCCAAGTCGTTACGTCTTGTTCTGCTGGTGCATAACCGTGTCCTTTCTGTGTGTGGAGGTGCAACAGTTTCGGACCTTTCATGTCTTTCATCTGTTTCAGTATGCGCACCAGTTCTCCGACATTATGTCCGTCGAACGGTCCAAAATATCTGATGTTCATGCCATCGAAGATATTCTGCTGATGGCTGATGGCAGATTTCATGGCATTCGACAGTCGGATGAGTCCTTTGCGTCGGTCTTCGGGCAGTAGTCCCCATTGATGCAGTTTACTTGAAATCTTAAACCGCAGTGCATTATAGGTTTCGTTGGTACTGAGGTTGAGCAGATATTGTTTCATGCCTCCCACCGACTGGTCTATCGACATATTGTTATCGTTGAGAATGATAAGCATGTCGTTGGGCGACGAACTGACGTTGTTGAGACCTTCAAAGGCAAGGCCGCCGCTAAGTGCTCCGTCTCCTATAACAGCCACCACATGTCTGTTGACATTTCCAGTTTTCTTTGCTGCAACAGCCATACCGAGTGCTGCCGAAATAGAGTTGCTGGCGTGACCACACGCAAAGGTATCGTATGGACTTTCCTCTGGCGACGGGAAGGGTTTGATGCCTCCGAGTTTTCTATTGGTACAGAACTTTTCGCGTCTGCCTGTCAGTATTTTATGGCCGTATGCCTGATGGCCTACATCCCATACGATGCGGTCTTCGGGAGTATTAAAGACATAATGCAGTGCTACCGTCAGCTCCACGACTCCGAGGCTTGATGCCAGATGTCCGGGGTTGACAGATAGTTCTTTAACGATATCGTTGCGCAGTTCTTTACAGAGTAATGGAAGTTGTTCAACTTTCAGTTTGCGCAAGTCATCTGGATAAGTGATATGATTCAGTAAATCCACTTTTTCATTCTATTTGCCTACAAAGGTAGTGCAAACCGAGAGAAAAACCAAATTTATTTGAGTTTTTCCGAGGTACAGCCTACCTAAGGACTTTAGTCCAAAGGTAGTGCAAACCGAGAGAAAGTCATAATTATAATAAGTTCGCGAGTACAATTGCATACAGTAATTTGAGTTTTAACAAAAAATCGACCACTCGACCACACCTATGGCCTAACACGCAGTAGTTTATAACTTTATGTAGTGTTCGTTCCAAAAATTCGACCACACTTCGACCACACATTTTGCCATCTTGCATCAACATGGGTCAGCTAAGCAAACCATGTATATTAATAGGTTCACTATTATTTATCAACACTTTTTTTAACCTTGAAAATATTTTTATCAAACGTTGGAAAATACATTTGCCAAACGTTGGGAAAAACATTTGCCAAACGTTGGGAAAAACATTTACCAAACGTTGGGAAGAACATTTGCCAAACGTTGGGAAGAACATTTGCCAAGCATTGAAAATACTTTTATCAAACATTGAAAAGGCATTTATCAAACTATTGGCAATACCTTTAACCAATGTTGGGCAACAACTTTGACAAAGGTTGGACAATAACTTAGCAATAGTCATCAAAAGCACATCGATCTGTTTTATTTCAGAGTAACAACTGTTATTTTGATGGATAGATATGAGTTTTGCAGATACGCTTACCAAATGGTGGTCGAAGTGTGGTCGAATATTTTTCAAAAACTGTTTTTTGGCGTTTGTATATCTGTCACAGGAGAAAACAAAAAAAAAAAAAAAAATTAGCTCGCGTGTCACAAAACTCGCCCATCATACGTTATATAGATGAGTCACGGAAAGAAATAACATGGATCTCGAAGAGTTCAACAAGCGCATCGTTGTGCTGCGACCAACACTGATGGAAGCTGCTAAACACATGAATGGGAATGACGCCTCAGCCGAAGATTTGGTACAGGAGGTCATGCTCAAACTGTGGAGCATGCGCCAGCAACTCGACAGGCACCCTAACCCGAAGGCATTGGCACTGAACATGCTACGCCATAAAACCATCGACGAGCAACGCCACAAACAATTGGAATACGGGCGACCAACGGCAGAACCATCCTCAGAAGAAACCACCCGACATGTGGAACGACAAGACGAACTGCGACTCATAGGCGAAATCATCAATCGGTTGCCTACCCTACAAGCTCAAGTGCTACGACTGAAAGACATCGAGGGCTACGAGACCGAAGAGATTGCCTCCATCACGGGAGCATCACCAGAAAACATCCGCCAGTGTCTGTCAAGGGCACGAAAGACTATCAGACAGGAATTTATTAAAATGACAATAAGATGATGATCGACAGAAACAAAGTGAAGGTATTGATAGACCGATACATGAACGGCGAGACTACAGCTGACGAAGAGCGACAACTGCGCCACTTCTTCCGCACAGCACAATCTTTGCCCGACGAATGGCTACCGCTGCGGGCCCTCTTTGCCTACGTCGATAGCGAAGCGGAAAATAGTTGTCTGCCTGCCGAAACACAGGTAAAACACAAAACCATCAGCCTCCACCACATCAGGAGATGGTGGTTGGCAGGAGCTGTGGCAGCATCGCTACTACTGGCTACTGGACTGTTTTGGCCCGATGAAAAAGAAGATCGCAACTTTGCCGTGATTGACGGACAGCGCACCACCAATCAGCGCATCGTGGAACAAGAGGCTGAACAGGCACTGCAACTGGTAGCCATCACCGACGAGGAAGCCTTTGGCGCACTCGATGAAATCAACTGACAACGTAAAAATGATACGAGATATGATAAAACGGTTATTATTCACAGTATTATGGACCACCATATCAATGCTTACCGTCCACGCACAGACCGGACTCGAAATAGATAGGGCTTTCACCCGATACGGTCATGAGAAAGGATGCAAAATGGTGGAAATGTACGATGCTCGACTTCGGGGCTATCAACTCCACGTCTATAAGAGTCTGACCTATAAGACACAGGGGAAGGCCATCGACGCACTGCTGAAAACAGACCGAAAGAGGGCGAAGAAAATACGCGAAGTGGTAGAAGACGGACACATCACAGGCGGATACTACATGATGCCCACACTTCCGTCGGGCATGGAGCGCTACATTCTCTTCAGCAACGCTGCCGGTGGACGGGGTGCCCTCATCTATATTGAGGGAAATATCAAGCCCGACGACATCATGAAACTCTGTTACACACGATAAAACGAATCATAAAAGAAACACAAAATATGAAAAAAACAACATTTCTCGCTGCACTGCTCACCATCATAGGAGCAGGCTGCACAATGGCAGAAACTGCGCAGGACACCACCTTTGTAGTCAACGACAAACAAATTGTGGTCAACGAAAAAGACGGAGCGACAACCGTGGGCGTTTATAACAACAATGGCAACGAACTGAAGAAAATCAGCGAAACAACCTACGTCGATGGACAGGAAGTGAGTCAGATCTACGTTTCGTCTCCCTTCCTCCGCTCATCATGGGAACGATCCAAACGTAAGAAATTCGAAGCGCACAATGCCAACTTGTATTTCGGTTACCGCTATCTGACAAGCGATGCCTTCTCATTCTCAGCAGACAAATCGCTCTACACCAAAAATTCCAACTCCTACGAAATTGGCATTGGCGCCCTCAACGTAGCCATTCCCTTCAACCGTCAGAACAATATCGGACTGGCAATAGGCATGCAGGTGGGATACACACGCCACGCTTTCGACAGCGGACATGCGCTATTCATGGAGGATGATGTGGCAACCGTCAAACCTGTTGAAGCGGAAGAACGCATCCGCAAGAGTTATATGAGTTACTGGTCGATGCGCATCCCCGTCATGTTGGAATACCAGCAATATCTTGGTCGTCGCGATGCTTTCATCGGTGCTGGTTTCTCGTTTGAGTTTCGCGACAAAGAGCATGCACGCTACAAAACCAAGCACGACACTTTCAACTCCGCACGCGATCTGAGCATCCACACAGCAGGAGTCAATTTTGAAGCCTACATGGGATGTGGTGATTTCATGTTTCGCTTCACCACAGGACTCACACCATTATTCAAGGGAGGACAAGGCCCGAAGGCCCACACCTCCAGTATCGGCATCGGTTTCTGCCTATAATCTCTCACCATCCACTCTCAATAATTATTGCCAGAAAGTACAATCCACTTTCCGGCAATTTCGTTTCATATTCATGACACCTTTTCTCACCATGGCATAATTCAAACGCCCTTCTGTTCTACTCATTTGACTTAACGAAAACGATGACATCGAAAAAAAACACAGCACCGAATAAGGGATTATCATTTGTTTTCCGTCATACAGATGATTTAATTCTAAAATAACAAAACAAAATGAAAACAAACAAATTATCTTTTTGGAGCAAGACTGTAGTGTTGTCTTTGGCCGTAATGGCTGTTGGTAGTAATGCCGTTTATGGTCAATCCATGAATTATGATGTGCATATCGGAATGAACACCACAAAGTATATGAGCAATGACAATCCACGTATGTACGGACAATCTGCAAAAACAGGAATGGAACTTGGCTTTGGTGCAAGATATACAATGAAGTCTGGACTTGAATTATCTTCTGGTGTCAATCTCACCATGTCGAGTTGCAGTTTCTCTGCCTTTAGCGACTACTTAATCGGCAATCAGATAACAACAATGTATCCACAAGTCAACATGCGCAATGTGGCAATAGACATTCCACTGACTTTGGGTTATCAGATAAAAGTGTGCGATGGCGTTCAACTGACACCGATGGTTGGAGTCTATGGACGCTATGGTCTATTCTCTATTAAAGACGATTTGCTCATTACAGACAATCCCACTATAGAGAAATGGAACTGTTACAAAGACTATCAGTATGGCGATGTCACCTTGTCTGCTGCCAGAAGAGCTGAATTTGGATTGGCCTCTGCTGTTCGGCTAACTGTCTGCAACCACTATGAACTATCACTCACATACCGCCGCGGTCTGACAACCCAATTACCACAATACGACGGTAAACTCCACTCATTATCACTAACTCTGGGCTATCGTTTTTAACTCTATTTTTTTTTCGCATAAAAGAACGCCTAAAAAGGCAAAAAATAGCAAAATAGAGCATTTGTTTTGAGTTTCAAGTGGTTGTGGCAGTCTTTGGCTTTAGTTGTCAGTGACAAGGAAATGAGGAAAAAGCAGATTAGAGAAGTAGAAACGCTTTCAAATCATTACCCAATGGAAACGCCCTAATAAGCATTTTTAACGGTGGCGGTTCAATCTTCTCCATTCTGCGTAAGTTTTGGTTTTGCCATGCAACTCTCATAGTTTAATTTTGCACCGAACAAAAAAGTAAGAATTATGAGATGCACTTTCAAGACAGTCTTCTATGTAAATGGAAGCAAGGAGAGAAACGGAATTGTCCCTATCATGGGACGTGTGACAATCAACGGAACTATCGCACAGTTCAGTTGCAAGCAGAGCGTTACCAAGGCTATCTGGGATGCCAAGGGCAACAGAGCCATAGGCAAGAGTAAGGAAGCCAAGGAGGTGAATTTTGCGCTCGACAACATCAAGGCTCAAATCGCCAAGCATTACCAACGACTTTCCGACCGTGAGGCGTTCGTTACCGCTGAAATGGTGAGAAACGCCTATCAAGGCATAGGCACCGAATACGAGACCTTGCTCAGAGCTTTCGACAAGGAGAACGCCGCCTTTGCCAAGCGTGTCGGCAAGGACAGGGCAAAGACTACTTACAACAAGTATCTTGTGGTGAGAAAGTACGTTGCCGAGTTCATCAAGTATCAGTACAAGCGCAGCGATATGTCCATGAATGAGCTTACCGAGGAGTTTATCCGTGACTATTGCCTTTACTTGAAAAATGTGGTAGGGCTTGCGCAGTCCTCCATTTGGATTTACTCCATACCTCTGAAACATATCGTTACGGCGGCACACTACAACGGCAAGATACCGAGAAATCCGTTTGCCATGTACCACGTTGATCCAGACCATAAGGAACGTGAGTTCTTGACCTTGGACGAGCTTACCGCCATGACTGAAATAAAGTTGGAAGACCCCAACATGGCATTTGCGAGAGACCTTTTTATCTTTGGCAGTTGGACAGGTATAGCTTTCATCGACATCAAGAACTTGACGGAAGATAACATCAGCATGGTAAACGGTGCTCCTTGGATAGTGTCCAAGCGTCAGAAGACAGGCGTACCGTTCCAAATCAAGCTGTTGGATATTCCCATGCAGATTGTTGAGAGATACAAGTCTTTCAGAAAAAACAACCACTTGTTCAATATCGGTAATCTTGACAGCATTAACAAGCGCATCAAGAAAGTTGCTGCTATGTGTGGTATAAAGAAGCGTGTATCATTTCATGTCTCACGTCATAGTTGGGCAGTTTTAGCCTTGGAGTATGGTATGCCGATAGAGAGCGTGAGCAAGATTCTTGGTCACACGAATATCACCACAACACAGATATACGCCAAGGTGACAAGCACAAAACTTAACCATGACATATCTGTCTTTGAAAGTCGAATCAAGGGGCATTTGCCTGTAATGGGAGGAATGGCATGAAACGGACTGTAATCACCGTGGATGGCAATGGAAAGCTTTCCATTCCGTCCAACTTGGAGGACTTGTGGATGAGTGAGGGAGAGTTGGTGGATATGCTTCATGTTACCGCCCCGAAACTTAACTCTGTGATACGAGCTATATATAAAGAAGGTATGTTGTCTATGTCGAAAGTCCAATGCAAGGACGAAACTTCCGTTAGTGTTTGGCAAACGCTGTATAATTTTCCTATGATAGTTGCCATTTGCTTTCGTCTCCACTCTTTTGGCGCAGCACAACTTCGTGAAGTTATCCTCAAGAGATTGTACGAAGCAAAAGAGAAAACAACTATTGTCCTGCAACTCTACGGAGAGACGAATGCCTTTTGTTGAAAATGGTCGTATCTTTGACGCTTCGGTTGTTCACTGTCGTATTGACTTATTGACGCACTGATTCACTGCCGTATAGAAATGTGCTTGTAATTTGATAAAGAAGTATCCATGCAAAGAATAGTGTAAGCATATATACATTGATGTCATACGTTTTACATGTTTATCGTATGACATATAAAATGTATGACATGCAGGAATACATTTTTGTTCATCCCGAGGAATGGTATTCTATGTCCCCCATTCTTCGGGATTTATTTGTTTCATCCTTAGGACATAGCGAAAAACGAGTCGTTCCTTGGAGGCTTTGCGCCTCCAGCCACTTGGGCGAACCACCGCAGTGTTTTCAATGGTATTAGGTTTTATTCTTGCCAAAATATTGTGTCCACAAAGACACAGCAAGGTATGTTTCGAGTTACTCGAAACCTTTTGGGTTACTCCCAAAAGAACTTGCCTGTCGGTGATTTGTTCCTCCGTAGTCGGACAATTAAGATGGAAAGAACATATAAAAAAACATAAAAAGTTTCTGATTTTTCTCATAAATAAATTAGATTTCATATTTTTGCGCAAAATTAGAAACAATGACAGAACTATTGAGTATATTATACAAGCTGCGGATATTCACTTTGGATGAACTTTCTGAGGCTCTGAAAGACAAGGTGAAGGCGGTGGAGGCGTTGCTCACTCGGTACAAGCAACAAGGGTGGATTGTGGCTATACGGCGCAATACATTTTGTATGAAGGATATAGCATCTGACTTACCTGTTTGCGACAAGTATGAGATAGGAAGCCACTTGTCACCTACAGCTTGCATCAGTTATCACACAGCATTGGAATTTCATGGATTGGCTCATCAACCCTTCAATGAGGTTTTTGTGAAAAGCATGACTCGCTTCAATTCCTTTTCTTTCGACGATGTGGATTATACCTATTGCCGACAAACAAAAGAAATCATTGGTATGATGACACCCAAGGGAAACCCTTATGTGCGAGTAACGGATGTGGAGAGTACGTTGTTGGATTGCTTTGACCGCATCGACCGAGCTGGTGGTATTGAGGAATTGCTGCATTGCATGGAGGGTATCGTCTTGCTCAATGAGGAAAGGCTCATCGATTATCTCGCAAGGTACGACAAGGCATTCCTGTACCAGAAGACAGGCTATCTGTTGGAGCGAATCAAGGAACAAGCCAACATCTCAGAATCCCTCTTGGAGCTGTGCCGAGCCAAGGGAACCAAAAGCGTCAAGTGGTTGACTAACAACGAAGAGTCGGATACATTTGTAAATAAATGGCGCATGTATGTGCCGCAAGAACTAACATCAAAGGAAGAATATGAACTCATATAACAAACAAGCTCTTGACATCATCGCCAAGGAGCAAGGCTTTATTCGCGACAACCTCGAAAAGGTGATGCGACTGGTGGAGATACTCAACTATTTCCATGACAGTCCTTTGCTGTCTAAATCTCTTGTGCTGAAAGGTGGCACAGCCATCAATCTCACCGTTTTCCAGCTGCCAAGACTCTCGGTAGATATAGACCTTGACTTTACGGTGGATTGTGACAGAGAGTCCATGCTCTCCATTCGCCAAGAAGTGAATAACGAGATTCTACGCTATATGGAGTCGGAAGGTTATCATCTTGCGCCAGGTTCCAAGACACCGCATACGCTTGACTCATGGGTGTTTCATTATACCAATGCCGCAGGCAACAACGATGGCATCAAGATAGAAATCAACTATTCCGACCGTTGCCATATCCTGCCTGCCATAGAGACTCATGTGTCCATTCCGTTTCTGAGCGATGTGAAGGTACGTTCTCTTTCACCTGTCGAATTGTTTGCCACCAAGATAAACGCCTTGATAGGTAGAAGTGCTGCACGTGACATTTATGATGTCTATAACATGATGAAGCATCAACTATTCGTGAGCGATGAAGAGAAAACGTCGCTGAGAAAAGCGACCGTCTTTTATCTGACTGTTGGCTCAAGCAGAAAAGACAACGCTACGCCTACGGAATATACTGACTTTCCGCAGATAGACAAGATCCGTTTTCCGCAGATTCGTTCGCAACTCTTGCCTGTGCTTAGGCGCAGTGAGCATTTTGACTTTGAAAAAGCCAAGACAGAAGTGAAAGACTTTCTCTCAAAGCTATTGGTTCTGACAGAATCAGAGAAAGAATATGTGCGGGAATTCAATGCCAAGAAGTATATTCCTGAATTGCTGTTCGAGGATAAAGAGATGGTCAATAGAATAAAATTTCATCCAATGGCTTTGTGGAAGACTAGGAGTCGTTGAATGTTTTTTCTGTAAATTTTGAAAAAAGTTATTGTTTTGCTTAGTTTTTTGCTTGGCTCAACTGTATAGATAGTGTATGAAACAGGAAAAGGACATAGAAAGAATGTTTCGTCAGCATTACGAGAAGATGTACAATCTGGCCAGAAGCATCCTCTCCGATGACGATGAAAGCAAGGATGTAGTGAGCGAAGTCTTTACCACGATTCTTGCCGATGATGTAGTCCTGATGCCTGAGAGTGAGGAAGGATTCCTGATGAGGAGCGTCCGCAACCGCTGTCTCAACCTGATAGCCCATAAGAGCGTGAAGGAAAGGGTAGCGAAGCTGCTGCTGGATGATGCCGACGTGATTCTCTCGGAAGAGACCGACGAGAGACTCGACCAGCTGATGCTTCTCATCGAAGACCTGGAACCGCCTATCCGACAACTCATTTTCCGTCTGCGCTATCTTCAGGAGAAATCTTATCAGGAGGTGGCTGATGAAGTGGGAGTGAGCAAGGTGACGGTGTTCAACCATCTTTCGAAGGCGATGGACTGGATTAAGGAACAATTTAAATGAGCAAGACAATGACAAACAAGGAATTTAACAAGAGTAAAGAAGAGAAGCGACAGATGTTCTTCGATATGCAGGAGCATCCCGATCGCTATACCGACGAGCAGGTGGAACGTTTGCTTGCCGATGAAGACGTAAAGGATTTCTTTCACGATATGGCGATGGTTAGGATGGCGATGAAAAAAGGAAATCCAAAGAAAGTGAATGTAGACGAAGCGTGGAAGAAGTTTGCTGATAAGCAAGGATTAAAGGCCAACGAAGCTTCTGATAAAACATCCAGCAATCACTGGAAGATAGCAGCATCCATCATTGGCATTGTTTTCCTCTCAGGCATTACTTTCGCTGCAATTCATTCCGGCATTTTCCGTTTCTCTTCTTCGGATGAGGCTAACCAAGCCAAGACGGAGCAAGTATCTTCTACTTCTGATTTGAACAGGATGGATAGCATCAAGGTGAGTGCTACGGAGAAGGCTGATAGTCTCGACCTCAAACCTGTTGTCTTTGACAATACCGAGTTGGGCGATGTCGTGTCGCAGCTTGCTGCCTTCTATCATGTCAAGGTGGAATTCGGCAAAGCTGAATCACAGCATATTCGTATCTTCTTCAATTGGGACAAGACTAAAACATTGAAGCAGAATCTCGAAATATTGAATGCTTTTGAGCGCATACAGATAACGGAAGTGGATGGAACTTTAAGAGTGGAGTAAGTTATGAAGAAGATTGTTTTTAACTTAATGTTGTTGATGATAAGCATGGGTATGTCTGCCCAACGCATTACCCGACAATATAATAATGTGTCATTCTCTGCGGCATTGAAGGATTTGAATGCTCGACAGAATAAGTATGTCATCAACTTTGTGTATGACGAGTTGGAGGATTTCAAGGTGATGAAGAGCATCAAAAATGAAAGTGTTCCAGATGCCATCATGAACTTGATAGGCTTTTATCCTATCAAGATGAAACAAGTGGATAATGTTATTATCGTTGAATGTATCCAAAAGGCTTCTAACAGAATGATGGGACACATCGTGGACACTCATCATCAACCTGTCGATTTCGCCAATGTTTCACTTCTGAATGTCAATGACTCTTCGTTTATTACTGGTGGTGTGACCAATGAAAACGGACAATTTGTAATACCTTGCAATGCTCAAAAGGCTATTGTAAAAGTAACATGTGTAGGATATAACACTTATCGCAATATCTTTAGTACTGGCAAAATAGGTACAATAGCCTTAAGCGAAGCTACGCTAAATCTACAAAAAGTAGTCGTGAAAGGTCATTGGAAGATTTATAAGTCAGACGGAACAAAGCTTATCGTGGATGTTCAGAAATCTGTATTAAGTGATTTTGGAAGTGCCGATGATGTTGTTGCGCAATTACCAACAGTGTCAGGTAGCGATGGCAGCTATTCTGTCTTTGGACGGGGAATTGCAGATGTATATATCGACAATCGTAAGATGAGGGACAAAAGTGAGTTGAGCCGCTTGAATTCCAAGGATATTTCTACGATAGAGGTAATCAACAATCCTGGGGTAGAGTATGATGCAGACACCCACGCTGTCATTAAAATCAACTTGAAACATAAGGTTGATGGAGGATTAGGCATCAGAACTTCTGTATTTGACAGCCAAGGCAGAAAAAACTCTGATTCGGAACAGGTGCAGCTCACTTACGATACCGAGAACATAAATGGATTTCTTTCTTTTACCAATTCAAGCAGTAGATATAAAACAGATCAAACCAATAAGGAACAGACTTTGGCTGATCATTCTGTCTGGAATATGGAAAGTGATATGCCTAAATGGAATTCCAATTATTATAATCAAACCATTAACGGAGGTATCAGTGCAGAATTGGCAAAGAATCATACCATTGGCGCAAGTTTGTCATACTCCAAGGAAACGGACAAGTGGGGAGGACATTCTGCCAGCCAAATGTTTCATGACAATCTTCTGTTTGAAGATTTATCCTCTAACATCCATTCTCATGCAAACTATGATCAATGGATAGGAAACATCTTCTACGATGGAAAATTCTCCCAAAAATGGAAAATGACGTTGAATGCTGATTATGTTAGCAGAAAAGCTGCAGATAGCCGTCTTAATCAAGAGTCTGGAAGCATGACGGATGCACATGAGGTGAAAAATGAAAATGAGACTACTCACGACATCTATGCAGGGAATATGAAAATCAATTATCAAGCCAACAAAAACTTGACTTTTAACATAGGTGCTGATGCAAGTTATGTGGAAGAAGAAAAAGATTATCAGAGCCTTGAAAACGAGAAGTCAAGCGCAACGCGTCGTCTTCATGCAGAAGAAACAAAACTCGCCGCCTTTGCCGGATGCAATGTATCTATCGCCAAATTGTCTGCCCAACTGGGAATGCGATTTGAGTCATTTCGTATGCTGTATCGTGATGCCATCTCCCAAAATAGCTTGGTGGATAAGACTTATCGTCATTTTTATCCTTTCTTCTCATTGTCTTTGCCTGTAAAGAATGTCGAAATGGGATTAAGTATGACAACCAAGGTAAAACGTCCAAGCTATTACGAACTTAGAAACAGCGAAGAATATTTTAACCGTTATTCCATCGAGGCAGGTAATCCATGGCTACTTCCACAATATACGACAGATATATCCTATTCGTTACAATGGCATCAATTGCGTTTCTCAGTCGATTATCAAAGGATAAAAGATTACATCATCTCAGCGAATATCATTCAGCAGGCATCCCCATTGGTGGCAATGTCAAAGCCTGAAAATTTTCCGCATTATTCTGCAGTAAATGCAAGTTTGGCTTATCATACGAATGTGGGTGTTTGGGAACCATATTTCAACCTTAATATGATGCGAACTTATATGTCACTCTATAATACGGATGGAAGAAAAATCAAGAATGACAAGCCTTACATATCAATGTCGTTCAACAGCTATTTCAACTTGCGCCACCATTGGATGCCTTACGTACTGCTAAGTTACAATTCTGATGGAAACATGAGGGAATATCTGGTTAAACAGGCATTATGGTTTAGCCTAGGAGTAACCAAGCATTTTGCTGACAATGCATGGTTGGTAAGGCTGAGTCTTAACAATATCCTCGGCACAAAAGAACGAGAGACAAGATATGCCTCAGATTACATATTCGACAAAAGCAGTTTCAAGGATGGTCGCCGCATCAGCCTCTTGGTAAGATATACATTCAAAGACAAAAAACGCTATAAGGGCGAAAGTGCTGCAAGTGAAGAAATAGATAGACTATAAACTCTCTCAATACATGATTCCGCAACAAAGCAGAAAAATAAAATTCTGTGTGATGAAGTTTGCCAATATTTTTCTAATGGGTAAACTTAATCCACAGAATTTCTTTTAGAGATTCTCTAGTTAAAAACAAAGTTTTTAGACTTTCCACACGTAAACAATAGAAATTCCTATCGTATTCATTATCGTTTTTCTTCTACCTGAGGTTCTACGGCAACATAACCTGCCACGCATCCATAACCACCATGTACGTTGGAATAGGTAGAGTAAATCATGGAAAGGCCATAACGACCAATATCGTTATTATCACGGTCGTTGAGCGAACGAAGCATCTGATAATATTCCAGCGACAAGGCAAAGAGATGGACTCGCAGAACCTTCTGTCTTGGTTGCTGAATGGTACAAAGGCGAAGCGTTGCGGATGATAGCCCAAATGATGAATTGTCGAAAACATACATATTATGATAGTAGTCATTCCATGCTCCGAAATTAAGGTCGGCGTCAGTGTAATGGTTGAGCAACGGCTCCAATGTGGTTTCCAATTGTAAATAGTCTCGTCCACTCTCCTCTTGCTCGTTTTCGTCATTACATCTGTTTTCCACTCTTACAGCATAATAGGACAACGTCGCGGCGCCTTCTACCATCAGCCTCATCTGCGTATAAGCATATCCTTGATAACAGATGGTGTCGCTACCGAGCAGTATTGCTGATGTAGGATGCGGTATGATGGTTGAGGCAGAAACGGCAGCCATCCCCATTGCTTCAGCATGCAATTCCACCTGATCACCTGCAGAAAAACTACCTGATACATGATAGACAATCGTTGGAAACTCACCAAGAATAGTATCTGCCACTTGTCTGATTGGGCAATCAACGCCATTGTTTCGACAGGTTATTGCTACCATACGAAGCCGTTCACTACGTCCTGCCAAACTCCTACTGACCGATACATGAATATCAAATCCATCGCCAGGAGCAGGAAACGCATAAACAACCAAGCGGTTATTGCCTCCCATCGGTTCAAGGTGAAGGGAGTCTCTGCATGCCACCAGTAAAAGCAGCAAAAGGAGTGAACAGATTATTGAACGATTCATTGTTTTCAGAATTTGATGGTATAACTGAATGATGGCACAATGGGCACATATCCTCTACTATGCACAACAAATGTTCCATCGGATTGTCGATCAACATCTACATATAGGGTATTGAGATGACAATAGGCATTATAAATACTGATATTCCAAATCCTTTCGTGGCCTCGTCGGGTTATACTGCGAAAATCCGCTCCGACATCCAATCGGTGATAAGCAGGAAGCGTCAGATTATTGGGCTTGTCGTAAACATAACCTCCCTCTCCATATCTATCTTCACCTGGCAGCGAGGGCTGTGGAACATAGGAAACAGGCAGCGACATGCGGTTGCCCGTACGACAAACCCATGCTGCATAAACCGACAAATGAGGATTGAAACGATAACGCAACGTAACATCCAACTTATGACGGTTGTCAAACTGATCATAGAACCAGCCTTTATAGAGTTCAGGAAAATAACGACGACTCCAAGATAACGTATAAGATGCGGTGGCGGTCAAATACGAAAGGCGGAAGGTTGCATCGGCCTCCAATCCCCATGAACGACCTTGCCCCTCACATGTTTCTTCATCCCATCTCACTGCTGACGGAATAACACCCATCCAGTTGCGCCATTGCAACAGATGATGGGTGTTTTTATAGTATCCTTCCAGAGAAAAGTTCCATTTCATGGCTTCTTTTCTCGTCATGGCATAACTTGACTCAGTTCGGTTCTGCTCATTTGGCTTAACGAAAACGTGTCTCTTCGGTTGCGGTTGGAAATAGACACCAACTGCAATCTGATCGGACGTGACAGGACGGTGTCTTGCTGTAGAAGGAACCCAGAAATCAGTTGGCAACTCCAGAAAAGTGGAAGCAATACGATGCATGCTTTGCGACATACGGGTAAAGGATGTTTTTATCGACAAATGGTCATTCAACTGCCATTTCACTGCCAAACGTGGATCAATATTCATATAGGTTTCATGCTGTGTAAGCAACCACGTACAACTGCTGCCTATATTGAATGACCAGTGGCGCGTGAAAGCCATTTCGTCCTCCACATAAGCTGTTAGTTCCATCGACCGAGTCTTGTTTTTGAGATTCACTGCACTGGAATCCATACCTGCAGAGGGATTGTTGTAGTAATAGGACTGACGAACTGTTTGAGGCCGGAACACATGAGACGTTGCATGACCTCCAAAGCGCAACTGATGATGAGCCGATGGCACATAATGGAATGATGTGCGCAACCCAAGATCGTAGATATCGGCACGTGTGCGACGCTGGTCTAAACTGAAAAGTTGGCGCAACCCTTTCACATCAGTAGAGTAATCATCCTCCTTGTATTTATGATATGAATAACTCGTAGTGGCGAAGGAGGTAAACGTGGCTGTCAAACGGTCACTGAAAGCAAAGTCACCATTCAGCGTCATGGTCAGATTGCCCCAACGGAACCGTTGGTCGGTCTCTGTTGTATTGTTTAAAAAACGACTACTTACATTGGAACCATAGCTGTCACGTCCCCAGTAGATGCTGGTCCAAAGCAGATGACCACCACTAAGGCGATGGGTAATACGGGCGTTTAAATCTCGAAAGGCATAATAGATAGTTGTCTTATCATCATCACCTATATGAGCAAGCGCACAACCTATACGCAACGGCAAATCAAGCCACGAACGACGGAACGACACACTATAAGCAGTTTTACCTTTATCAAGAGGACCTGACAGATGAAGCCGCCCGTCAAGCAAACCTATGGAAAAAGAACCATGCGGTTCTTTCAAATCACCATCGATAGTATGCACATCAGTTACCGACGACACTTTACCGCTATAGCGAGCAGGAAAACCACTTTTATAAAACTCCACACTCTTTACTGCATCTGCATTGAATGCTGAAAAGAGGCCTAACGAATGGTTGGTCTGATAAATGGGGGCGCCATCAATCAGAAACATGTTTTCGTCACCATTTCCGCCATGCACCAAGAGATTACTACTCAGTTCAACACCGCTACTAACACCTGACTGGTGTTGAAGTGTCTTCACGACATCGGGTGAGGATAATAAGGCAAACTCACTGTGAATATCATCGGCTGTTAGGATGCGACGACCTGTTTGTGTGGTATAGAGTGAATTGTTTAAGTCACCACGGATAGTGACTTCGTCAAGTTCGATTTCATCATTCAACCGAAAATGATGAACCATATCGCCATGTACATACAGTGTATCTTCTTGTTGCCCACCACCGATATATGAAGCACGCAAACAATAAGTGCCTTTAGAGAGATGGAGCACATAGCGACCGCGATTATCGGTAAGTACGCCCTGACCTGTCGTCCTATTGCAGACAGAAGCACAAACCAATGGTTCTCCTTGAGCATCAGAGACTGTTCCTTGTACTACATAACGTACTGGAATGGGAACTGGAACATCAATAGCGTGCAAGGAAATATTATGGTGATGGTGTTTCCATGCAATATGATGAGCATCGAAAAGCAAATGAAGGGACTCGTCGAGTTTCCGATGTTGAAGTGACGGACCACGGTAAGGCTGATGGACGTCAAGACGAACATCATAGAGAAAATGCACCTTATGACGCTCTTGCAAAGCATTCATCTCCTGAAGTAGCGTGGTGTTCTGTGCCAAGGAACCAATAGTCCAGCATAGTAGCAACAGGAGTAGGATGCGTCTCATTAGTTTTGGATTTTCACACCAAGTGTGGTTTCAAGCATATCAACGACATCTGCCAAGGAGGTGGCTTCTATCTCGCCACTCACACAACGGGTAGTATCATTGACGGTCAAGGTTGTGCCATAATAGTCGGAAACATCACGCAACACAATATTTATCGGTGTATTATCATAACGGAACACACGTATGCTGTCGGATTGTTTATCCACACTATCCGTTTGTTGGTTGTAAGGAACTACAGGAGGTAAGGGCGACGAAATAGAATGCGAATAGTGATAGATGCCCCACGCCATGACTGCAATCACGGCAGAAACGATTGTTGCAGCTACCGCCCAATGACGTTTGGTAGTGAGTTGCCACAAGGATCTACGACACGCTGGATGTTGCTGTCGGAACTTAAGCCATGCTTTCCGACCGTCAAATCTGCCAGTCTGATAGTGGCGCACCACAAAGCGTAGTTCTTCTTCGTTGATCTTCTTCATCGTTTCCAGTTTCTTATATGACGGAGTTTTGGGCATTATCCCTTAGTTCTTCAAAAGAAAAGCATCAGGTAAATATCGTGGGCTTTCTGTCGTAGGCGTTCGTAAGCCTTGGCAATATGTGCCTCTACGGTTTTCACTGAGATGCCAAGCGTTTGGGCAATTTCTTTCTGACGCATTCCATCACGCTTGTTCATCAGAAAGACTTGACGACACACCGTGGGCAGCCGATCTATTTCGCCCCACAAACGCGCTTCGCGCTCACTGCGTTCTACTAACTGATCTGCATCGTCTGGAATATCAGTCAGCACAGTATCTGACACTTCGTGAATTGCGGATCGATGCACATCTGCACAAGCATGATGTACCATGCGATAGAGATAACCTTTGGCACTCTGTATCTCTGTATTGCCACTGCATTTCTGGGCAAAGCGTTCAAAACAATCCATCACCACATCCTCGGCTGTGTCTATGTCATCTACATGATGAAGGGCATAGATGCAAAGGGCACGATAGTGGTCACGGAACAACTGTTCGAGGGTATTGTTTCTGAACGGCATCTTCTGCGAGAATTCTTCGTCTTACTTCATCTTCCATTGTCCTTTCACCTCAACCATGGGAATGGTGATTTCCTCTTTGGTGGAATCGGCAAAATGGAGAAGGAGGAAGGCATGTGTGAAATGGAGGGTGGTGTCGCGTTGCGCACGAACGGCAGTCACTTGATGGAGTCCGCCGTGGTTTTCTTTTTGTTCCTCCATGTAGTTGCGATAAACCAAAATCATTTGGCTGCGGTAGTTCTGCGGCATAGAGTCGGCAGTGGCTTTACCGTTGAGAAAAGCCTCGTAGTTACCCGCAAGGAGTTCGTCGTAGTAACCTTTGGCAGCCTGCAGGGCAAGGTCATCGGGATTAGGTTCCTCGTGGCAAGCGGTAAGTGGCCACAAGCAGAGAAGGCAAAGCACGGAGAGGTGCTTCGCCTTCAGGTGGGTTATCATCGTGATGATGTGTTTCATTGTTTCTGCGGTGTTATTTCTGACGCACAAAGACGTTGATGGGTGTTCCCGTAAGCGTCCAGTTGTCGCGCAATTTATTTTCCAGGAAGCGCTTATAGGGCTCTTTCACATACTGTGGCAGGTTGGCGTAGAACACGAAGGTTGGAATCTGCGTATTGGGCACCTGCGACACATATTTAATCTTGATGTATTTACCTTTGATAGAGGGTGGCGGAGTCGCCTCGATGAGTGGCAACATCACCTCGTTGAGTTTCGATGTTCCTATCTTGATGGTGCGGTTCAGATACACCTGCTTGGCAGTTTCCAACACTTTGAAGATGCGCTGTTTGGTCAGGGCTGAAGCAAACACGATGGGGAAGTCGGTGAATGGTGCCATGCGTTGGCGGATGGCATTCTCAAAGGTCTTCACCGCTATCTGCGACTTATCTTCCACCAAGTCCCATTTGTTGACCACTACTACAAGCGACTTATTATTCTTCTGTATCAATTGGAAGATGTTCATATCCTGAGCCTCAATGCCTCGTGTGGCATCGATCATCAAGATGCAGACGTCGCTGTTCTCAATGGCACGGATGGAACGCATCACACTATAGAACTCCAGGTCTTCCGACACCTTATTCTTACGGCGAATACCGGCAGTATCCACCAGATAGAAGTCGAATCCGAATTTATCGTATTTCGTATAGATAGAGTCGCGCGTTGTTCCGGCAATATCTGTCACGATATTGCGGTCTTCACCGATAAAGGCATTGATGATGCTCGATTTACCGGCATTAGGTCTGCCCACCACGGCGAAGCGTGGCGTTCCGTCTGCCACATCGTCAATCTCATCGGTAGAGAGTTTCGACACCACGAGGTCGAGCAGGTCGCCTGTTCCCGAACCCGTTGCTGCACTCACGCAGTAGGGGTCGCCCAGTCCGAGTCTGTAAAACTCATACTGGTCGTAGAGGTGTTTACCGTCGTCTGCCTTGTTTGCTACGAGCACAACGGGCAGTTTCGAACGTCTCAGAATATTTGCCACATCCACGTCGAGGTCGGTAAGTCCGTTTTGAATATCTACGAGGAAGAGCACGAGGTCAGCCTCTTCGGTAGCCACCAGCACCTGTTTGCGGATTTCTTCCTCAAAGATGTCTTCGCTGTTGACAACCCATCCTCCTGTATCTACTACGGAGAATTCGCGTCCGTTCCATTCACATTTGCCATACTGTCGGTCGCGTGTGGTACCTGCCTCATCGCTGACGATAGCGTGGCGGGTATTGGTCAGACGGTTGAAAAGTGTGGATTTGCCCACATTAGGGCGTCCAACGATAGCTACTAAATTTGCCATATCTGTTTTTGCTCTTGTTGTTTCTGTTTTTTTGTTGTACATGGGCCTTGTGAGGGCCTCTTGCTGATAGGGTAAGAGGGGGTATCGACTGTCTTTTCCGAATTTTTTTTATTCCGGATTATAACCAAACGAGTCGAGTTCGCGTTGCGATGATCGCCAGTCTTTATCCACCTTGACGAAGGTTTCAAGGAAGATGGGTTTGCCGAAGAATTTCTCTAATGCCTTGCGAGCCTCGGTATTCACTTTCTTCAGCGCCACACCCTGGTGGCCGATGATGATGCCCTTCTGGCTGTCGCGCTCCACATAGATCACGGCATTGATATGGATATTCCGGTCTGTCTCCTTGAAGCGTTCCACGCGAACCTCCACTGCATAGGGTATCTCCTTATCGTAGTAGAGCAGGATTTTCTCGCGGATGATCTCCGACACGAAGAAGCGAGCGGGTTTATCGGTCAACTGCTCTTTGTCGAAGTAGGGCGGTGAGTCGGGCAACAGTTCTTTGATGCGTTTCAGGAGCATATCCACTCCAAACTTGTTTTTCGCGGAGATGGGCAGGATTTCTGCGTTAGGCAGCAGCGTGTGCCATTTCTCCACGATGTCTCCCAGCGTCTTCTGGTCGCTCTCGTCAATCTTGTTGATGAGCAGCAGCACAGGGATTTTCATCTTCTGCACCTTCTCCAGAAAATCCATGTTCTTCTCTGGGTTCTCCACCACATCGGTCACATAGAGCAGCACGTCAGCATCCTGCAATGCCGATTCCGAGAAGGCGAGCATCGACTCCTGCAGTTTGTAGTTGGGTTTCAGTACTCCTGGTGTATCGCTAAACACGATCTGCATATCGTCTGTATTGACAATACCCATGATTCTGTGGCGAGTGGTCTGTGCCTTAAAGGTAGCGATGCTGATGCGTTCACCCACGAGTTGGTTCATGAGCGTCGATTTTCCCACGTTGGGGTTGCCTACTATGTTTACGAATCCTGCCTTGTGCATCTGTTGTAGTTTCTTTGTGGATGGATGGTGCGGACCGCAGATGGGTCCATTTCAGTTTATGAAGAAACCGACGGGAGCCATTGAGCCCTTAGGTTCAACAGCCCCCGTCAGGGTCTTGACGTGTATTATTTCGCGCCGTCGTAAGCCCACTTGTAGTAGCTTGCTCCGTGAACGAATCCAGCACCGAAGGCAGTGAAGATCATGTTGTCTCCCTTCTTCAGTTTGGCTTCGTTTTCCCAGAGTGCCAAGGGGATAGTGGCGGCAGAAGTATTGCCGTAGTGTTCGATGTTGACCATCACCTGATCCATAGGAAGGTCGAGGCGTTTGGCAACAGCTTCGATGATGCGCATATTAGCCTGATGGGGAACCACCCACTGGATGTTGTCCTTGTTCAGTCCGTTGCGCTCTGCCACGAGGGCACAGTCATCGCTCATATTGGTCACAGCATAGCGGAACACGGTGCGTCCCTCCTGATAGAGGTAGTGCAACCGGTGATCGATGGTGAAATAGCTTGGAGGACAAACTGAACCGCCGGCTTTCAGGTGCAGGAACGGAAGTCCCTTACCGTCAGCACGGAAGTAGGAGTCCATCACGCCGATATTCTCTTCCTCGGTGCCTTCTACCAGCACAGCGGCAGCACCGTCTCCGAAGAGCGGGCAGGTAGCGCGGTCCTTGTAGTCAACTACCGACGACATCTTGTCGGCTCCAATCACGATAATTTTCTTATAGCGTCCACATTGAATCATAGACGCTGCCACGTCGAGCGTATAAAGAAATCCGCAGCATGCAGCCCAGAAGTCGAATGCGAAAGCATTCTTCAGGCCAAGCTTACCCAGCACAATGCTGGCTGTTGACGGGAATTTATAATCGGCCGTCGATGTGGTTACAATCACGGCGTCAATGGTATCGGGATCTACGCCGGTCTTCTGCATCAGCTGCTTGGCTGCTTTACGTGCCATGTAGCTGGTGCCCAGACCTTCCTCCGTAAGGATGCGGCGCTCCTTGATGCCAACGCGTGTCATAATCCACTCGTCATTGGTGTCAACCATGCGCGACAACTCCTCATTGTTGAGCACGTAGTCGGGCACATATCCGCCAATACCAGTGATTATTGCGTTGATTTTTCCCATCTTTCTTACTCAGCAGCTTCGTCCATTACGATAGCAATCTTACCACGGTAGTATCCGCAAGTGGGGCATACGGTGTGGTAGATGTGATAAGCGCCACAGTTAGGGCATACTGCCAATGTGGGAGCTACTGCCTTGTCATGGGTACGACGTTTGAGAGTACGGGTCTTTGACTGTCTTCTTTTAGGATGTGCCATAATGCTTTAATCTTTTTTTATTTGTTATTCTTCTAATTTCAGTTTCGCCAGTGCGGCCCAGCGAGGGTCTGCTTCCTTTGCCTCCTCTTTGCCGCTTCGGACGGCACCGCTCAACTCAGCGAGCTTCTGCGTCATCGCACTATTGCATTTTCCAGGTGCATGAACGTGCTTGATGGGTATGGCAAGTGCCACAAACTCATAGATGAGCCATGACGTGTCGAGTATTCCTTCGTTCTCGTCCACTATCACAACCTCATCATCGTCGGTATTGGTCTCCGCACCCAGTTTCGCAATCAGCATATTGTCGGTCACGATGGGTTGACTCATGTCATCAAGACACAAGTCACAAGGTACGGTGACTGTGCCCTCGGTATGAAACTGGAGTTCGAAAAAGCCGGTTGCCTTGCGTATAGACACCGACACATGCAATGCTCCGCCCTTCACTTCCGAGGCGTTGAGAGCCTTGAAAAATGCGTCGTCAAGGGTGTACTCCCGATGCATTTCATCGGTTTTCATTGCCTTCAGATCTATTTTGAAAGTCTCTAAACTACACATAATCGCACTATTACGGACTGCAAAGGTACAAATTATTTATGAATTATAAAGTAGTTCACTCTTTTTTTTCACTTTTTAACGTCATTTCTTCATCATTTCCATACATTTTCCCCTGTTTTCCACTGTAACTTTGACTTTAACCTTGAACTTAACCGTATCAATAGCGCTTCAGAAGTCACCGCAGTTTTTTACGCTTTTCCACAAAATTCCTTATCTCCCCCAAGTAAACACGAAACCAAGGAATCACGTAGTTAACATCCAAGGGCAAGACGATGGTTAAGGGTAAAAAAAAGAGCCACGCCTACACAATATTATATATACACGTGCGTTATATTAAAGATGACATGGATTAACCGACAACAGCAATTCAAAACTGCCCTTGTCGCTGCCGCACTACTGGTGGCAGTGACCTCACTACTGGTGTCCAAATGGCTGGCAAACGACCTCGCAGCAGAAGAATACAAGCGCATGGAGCTATGGTCGGATGCACTCCACACCCTCAACAATGCAGACCAGAACACCGACCTCTCCCTGGTGCTCCATGTCATCGAAGACAATAACAATATTCCTGTCATCGTCATCGACCAAGACGGCAACGTCACCGACCACCGTAACATCAGCATCCAAGCCACCGACCGTGCCGACACCATCGCGCAACTCACCCGATGCGCACAACAGATGAAGGCAGCAGGTCGTTACGTCAGGATTGACGGCAACAAGCCCGGAGGTTTCCAACTCGTCTGTTACGACGACTCTACCATGATACGCCGCATCACCGTATGGCCACTCATCCAACTCGGCATTGTGGGAGGCATCGTCATCATCGCCATCCTCGCCCTCGTCTCCTTCAAGCGCACCGAACAAAACAAGCTATGGGTGGGACTCTCCAAGGAGACCGCCCATCAGTTGGGCACCCCCATCTCCAGCATCATGGCATGGGTAGAGATCCTCAAGGAGGAATACCCCACCGACCCTTATGTGGGGGAGATAGAGAAAGACGTCTCCCGTCTCAACACCATTGCCGACCGATTCTCCAAGATTGGTGCCGTTCCAGAGCTGCAGCCCACCGACATCTGTCGTCTCCTCACCGACGTCACCACCTATATCCGAAAGCGCACCTCATCGCATGTGTCATTTCAGGTCAGTCTCCCCTCCCATCCCGTCATAGTCCCCCTCTGCCCTTCCCTTTTCGAGTGGGTGACAGAGAACCTATGTAAGAATGCCATCGACGCCATGCAGGGGGAAGGCACCCTATCCCTCGTCCTCACCGACCGTCCCACATCCATCATCCTCGACGTGACCGACACCGGTTGCGGAATGACCAAATCCATCGCCAAGCAGATATTCTCCCCTGGATTCACCACCAAGAAACGCGGTTGGGGACTCGGTCTCTCCCTCTCCAAGCGCATCATCGAGAAGTACCATGCCGGTCGCCTCTTCGTCAAAGCCACCGAACCTCATCACGGCACCACCTTCCGCATCATCGTCAAGAAGTAATCCACGGAGCACACTGTTTAGTTTATGGGTTATGGGTTAGAGGTTATGGGTTATAGGTTAGAGATTTTTTTAAAGATTTTGATGTGACCCCAAAAAGTTGGACGGTTTATCTTATTTGTTTTGATGTTGTTTCCTGTATTGTACAGGACTCATGCCGAGCCTAAGCTTAATTCTCTTGTTGTTATAGTACGAGAT